>Ga0111192_1061_pt1 | contig 18199 bp, 17 predicted proteins | sample DeeMarSWOR324_28_FD_80360 | JGI IMG/M metagenome (GOLD analysis project Ga0111192, IMG submission 80360) | bacterium SM23_57 | reverse complement strand
CAGCCGGAATCGGCGACTTCCACGATGATCCGCCTGCCCATTTTTCGGGTGACAATGCTAAGATCACCGCCATGGGGCATGGCGTTCAGGGAATTGGTAATCAGGTTCATGAACACTTGTTGGATCTGGTCGGGTGATCCTAACATGGTTAAGGGTGTATTTTCGAAATCGGTGGTCAAGGTGGCGTTTGCTTTATAGATTTGAGGTTCCATAAAGATCAGGATATTCTCCAGCAGGGCGTTAATTTCGAAGGTCTGTTCTTTATCGGGGTGTGGTTTATAGAGGTCGAGTAACTTCCAAAGCAGGTTCTTGACTCGATCGATTTCCTGTAGACTCAGTGAGACGAGTTTTTGGGAGTAATCGTGGCCGGCTATTTGTTCGGCAAGGATTTCCAGGGTGTTTTTAATTCCGTACAGCGGATTGTTAATTTCATGGGCGATGGAGGCAGCCAGTTGCCCTGATGCCGCCAGTTTGGCGGACCGGAGCAGTTCTTCTTGAATGGCGCGTTGGCTGGTGATATCCTGACCGATACAGAGGTAGCTTTGGCCGGATGTCAGGGGATCGTTCATGGGTCTAATGATGAGGTGTGCAGGGAACACCTGATTGTTTTTTCGGCGGAGTCTAAGTTCTTTTTCGTATTTTCCGGAATTTGTGACTGCGCGAATCATTTTATGCTGCCAGGCAGATGCGGTATCTTTTCCAGGATGAAACGCAGACACCGGTTTTTTTTCCACCAATTCATCCTTTTCGAACCCAATAATCGACCGGGTTCCTTCGTTCATGGAAGTAATTATTCCGTGTTGATTGAAGGTGAAGATAAAGAAATCCTTGGCGGCTTGCAGGATAGACTGCATTGTTTCGCTGAGGTTTCTGAGTTCGGATGTTTTTTCTTCTACTCGTTTTTCCAGGTTTTCGGTATAGGAGCGAAGCTGTTGTTCCAGTTTTCTGCGTTCGGTGACGTCACGAACGATGCTTTGGATGTATTTTTTATTGCGAATTTGTAGTACTTTGCTAGTAAATTCGATGGGGACGGTTTCTCCGTTTGGTCTTTGAATTTCCAAATCACCGGTATAGCCGGATCCTTGTTTGATGACTTCGAAGAACTTTCTTTTGGCTTTTTTGGCGATATCCGGGGGTCGTATTTCCCAGATTTTCAGTTCTTTTAATTGGTCGATGGTCCTTCCGGTGAGGGATTCAAATTGCGGGTTGCAGTCAACCATAGAGCCATCGCTGGTATCGATCAACACGATACCTTCCATTGCTTCGTTGAAGAGGGCGCTGTATTTTTCTTCATTTTCCTTCAACGATTCTTCGATGCCCTTGCGGTCGGTGATATCTCTAATCGTTCCTTGGGTTCCGAGAAAAACTCCTTGTTGATCGTAGAGGCCTGTTGCCTTGATTTCGACGGGACAGTATTTTCCGGAACCGTTGTGATCAAACTTTTTTCGCAGGCGGGCTTCCACCCATTTACTGGCACGGACTCCGGTTCGCCGTTCGGAGAAAATCCGTCCGACTCTCTCAAGGTCTTCAGGATGAATCAGATTTTTGTAATTGGTGCTGATGATATCATCCTGATGATATCCCAGAGTGTTGGTGATTTCATCATTCACGAAGGTAAAACCGCCATCGGGATTCAGAGCATAGATAATATCGAAGCTGTTTTCGACCAAAGTGCGAAATTTGGCTTCCGAACGCTGTAAATCTTTGGTTCGCTGCCAAATCAGATCCTCTAAGGATTGTTGATATGCGAGGTTTCCCAAATAGAGGCGTCGTTTTTCCATGCATTTGTTGATGGATAGGAGCATTTCTTCGGTGGAGACCGGTTTATCGAAGTAATCTGCTGCGCCAATTTTGAGTGCTTGCATTGCAAGGTCGTATTCACCGTAGCCGGTCATCATAATGACTTCGATACCAGGATCGATTTTCTTTGCGGTTGTTAGTAGTTGTAGTCCATCCATTTCCGGCATCTTAAGATCACATAGGAGGATATCGACGGGCGTACGTTTGTTCAGCAACTGGCGGGCATGGATGCCATTGTCAGCACACTGCACGCTGAACCCATTGCATTTCAGGAAATCGCTCAATGTGTGCAGGATATGGTGATCATCATCCACCAACAACACGCAAGCGGTTTTAGCATCCGGGTAGAGAGTATCCGAACCATCGGTTTTGTCGGATGGGGGAGGTGCGTTTTCCTCGAGGGTCAACATCAGAGGAGCACACGACTCTTGATAATCATTCATGGTAGTTTACACTAATGCGGGAAGGCAGCTATTGAGGTGCCATGGCGTCGGGAATGGAAGTCGGCACCGGCAATTCAATCCGAAAAGTTGTTCCTTGATCGGGCTGGCTTTCCACGGAGATGTCTCCATGATGCTGTTGAATGATTCCCTGGCTGATGGATAGTCCAAGCCCGGTACCATCTCCAACTTCTTTGGTGGTAAAAAACGGTTCGAAGATTTGTTTGATGTCCTGAGGCTCAATACCATGACCGGTATCAGATACTTCAATGATGATGTTCGACAGGTTTTTAGTTGGTTTTACGGATACGGTAAGGACCTTTTGCCATCCGTTGAGATTTGACGAGTCTTTCTGGAGTTTCTGTTCTTTTTTATCCATGGCATCGCGGGCATTGGTGAACAGGTTAATCAGCACTTGCTCGATTTGGTTGACATCTCCCATGATTTGTGGCAAGTCATCGGGGACGTCCATTTGGATTTCGATACCGTGGATGCGCAGTTGCTCTCCGAGAATAGAGAAGGCGCCATTAATGGCGTCGGAGATATTAATGGGGTTATATTGGCTTGCACCTTGGTAAGAAAAGCCACGCAAATGATTAATGGTATTTGACATACGGTCGACCATGGCTTTAATCATATCCAAGTTGTTATTTAGCGAGTCTTCTGTGAGTTCGTTTTTCTTTTGGAGGAGTTTTAGTAGATCTGCGGTGATGGATATTCCATTCAGGGGTTGTTTCATTTCATGGGCAATACCGGCAGCGATTTCTCCGAGTACCGCCAAGCGGGAAGAATGCACGAGCTGGGCATCCTTAGACCTCAGTTTCTCCTCCACCATCTCTTCCAACTGGGTGTTATACTGCTGCAGTTTATCTTCCAGGAGTTTTTGATCGGTGATATCCACTCCGATGAGCAGATATCCGCTGAGTTCATTGCCCTCATTGATGGGGGTAGCGGTCCAGGACAGGGTTCGGATTTTTCCTTTTGCGGTTCTGATGGAGGTTTGGAAGGATTTTCCTGACTGAGCATGTCTTAGCGATTCGGCATCAAATGGGATTCTTGTTCCCGGCGGGCAATTGGGCAATAGGCGATGAAAGACATCGAGGGAGTTGGCATCATCTGCGGACAGTCCCGTTTCGATTTCGGCGAATTTATTCCACAATGTGATGCGCCGGTCGGTGGAAGCGAAGAAAGCGAAGACTCTGGCAGCGTCCAGCAGCTGAGACGAGAAATCCATCGCCTTTTTCAATTCCGAGGTGCTGTGTTCCACGCGCTGTTCGAGTTCCTGAGCGTATTTTTGCACTCGCCGTTCCAGTTGACGTCTTTCGGTGACATCATATAAGGTATAGGCTTTTCCACCGGGTTCATTCCCTCGGGGCGGCAGCGGGGTCACATTGGCGGAAAACCACCTGCGGTTCAGGCAAATATCTGGTGGTGCGGCGGTGGTTTCCAACAGGTTATGGGCGTCGGAAATTGGGCTGGCGCCCTTTACAATTTTTTTCAATGCGGGGAATTTATTGCTGGAGTTTCCGATGATTCCTTTATAGGGTTTTCCGACGATTTGCCGGGCGAACTCGTTAATTTCCAGTACATTGTTATCCTGGTCGGTGAAAAAGATTCCCGCTTCGATTCCGTTGATTAGTGATTTTAGTTTTTGATGTTCTGATTCGAGTTGTTCGTGGCTGATTGCCACTTCCTGGCTTTTTTCTTTCACCAGTTCCGCCAGGCGTTCTTGATAGATTTGATTTTCGATTCGCAGGTTATATCGTTCGAGGGCTTTTTCGATGGTACGTTGGAATATTTCCAGTTGGAAGGGTTTTTCCAGATAATCATCGGCGCCCAATTTCAATGCATTGATGGCGATATCGTAGTTTGGATAGGCGGTAACGACAATGACTTCGGTATGGGAGCTGCGTTTCTTGATTTCGCGCAGAATATCCATGCCGTTGGTGTCGGGCAGTTTGACGTCAGTAACGACTACCCCTACCTGATCATCGCTATGAAATCGTTCTAAACCATCCTTGCCATTTCGAGCTCTCCATACATTAAATCCCTGTGCTTCCAGGTGTCCTACACAGACTTTTGCCAGCACGTCTTCGTCTTCAATGATAATGATGTGGCTGCCTTTCTGAAAATCCATGGGTGCGATTCCTTTGCGAGTTGCCTACGAACAGGCTTATTATGTGTTGTTGTAGATGGCTCTTTAAACAATCAATGAATTACATTAGGATGAATGCGCCCTGTTGTGTATTTGAATCCTCACTGTGAATTTTTCGAACGTTCCATTAATGATCATTGGCTTACTTCCCCGGGAACTGGACTGTGATTGCCATTAGCCACAATTCGTTAACCCACAAACTTTTTCACCAAATCATTCAGGGAATCCAGATTGAATGGTTTTTCCAGGAATCCGTCTGCTCGGGCATTTTGATCGGAGAAGAACCTGCGCAGATGGGCGTATCCAGTGATGAAGATGACTGGAATCTCGGGACCGATCTTTTTCACGGCTTTGAGCAGCTGGAAACCATTCATTAGGGGCATATGGATGTCGGTGATAACCAAGTCGGGACGGTTTTGCAGTATAAGATCCAACCCTTCCTGGCCATTTTGGGCACCCTGGGCTTCATACCCTGAAAACGTAAGAAAGCTAATGATCAAATCACGGATGACCTGATCATCATCCACAACCAGAATTTTCTTTTTTAAACCTTCCATGATCCAGTTCCTATGTAGGAGGAAGCGACATTAGATGTCGTCGCTTTCAGATTCAACGATCTTCAGAACATCCTTTAACGGAGATTGCTCGGTGCTGGTCTCGGCGGGTTTTCCACTTTCTTTTGATTGATTGAGATCCAGCATAGTGACGCCTTCGATCGCATAGTCTTTCACCATCGGTTCGGATAATTGTCTCAATTGGTTCATGATATCTTTGATTTTGTTCACCTGGCTCATAATGATATCGAGGTATTGTTCATCCTCGGGGGATAGATCGCTTAGTTTTTGCTTCAGGAATTGCGAATAGCCAAGGATGACACCGAGTGGTGTATTAATCTGATCATTGGCGGTGACAGCCAATTGGGTGATAACACGGAGTTTTTCGGTTTTAATCAGCTCTTTCTCCAATCTTTTGGACATGGAGATATCTTTTTCGACAACTGATAAGCCGATCACTTCGCCTTGGGAGTTGACGATGGATGAATAGGTGGCGGTTACGGGAAAAATGGTTCCATCTTTTTTGCGGCGATAGATTTCTTTTTCGGTAAGGAATCCATCTTTTTCAATAGTCATCAGGACGTCTTGGGAGGTACGATCATGATTGGGCGGATCCACAAATTGGTCGATAGGTTTTCCGATGACTTCGGAGGCTCGCCACCCATAAATCTGTTCTGCTCCGGTATTCCATACGATGACGCGTCCGTTTCGATCCACGGAAAAGATAGCATCCTGTGAGTTTTCGATTAGATTGTCCAGATACTCTTTGATTTCTTTAAGCCGATTAATTTTATCCCTAAACTGTTCATGGATACGGTGAATATTATATCTCTTAATGGCTTTCTGACATAGGAAGGTTAATTCTTTTATGGCTAAGGGTTTTTTCACATAGTCATCCGCTCCTGCTCGGATGAGGTCTATGACCAGTTCTTCTTTTCCATGAGCGGTCATCATTATGACCACTATATTCGGTACCTGCTCCTTCACCCATTGCAGCATTTCCTGGCCGGAGACTTTAGGCATCTGGACATCGAGGAATAGGATTTGATATTCATTTTGCAGCAGCATTTCTTTGGCGAATTCGGGATCATTGGAAGTGGTGACGCTCCAGGATTCTTCTTGCAGGACTGCTTTGACCAATTTCAGGATATCGTCATCGTCATCCAGTACTAAAATGCTGCCTTGGGAGTGGAGTTTTTGCCAGAGGTGATGGCGTTCGGATTCGGGATCGAGACATGTGACGACCAGCTCGAAGAGCCGGTGTTCGTCATAGGGCGCCTGGAGATAGGCGCTGGCGCCCACGTCTCGAGCCAACTGCTCAGCAACCACGTCCCGATAGGTCGCGGACACAAGGATAATGGGGATATTTTCACAACCGTGGAATTCGCCACTTTTCAGGATTCTGCACAGCTGGAATCCATCGATATACGGCATGTTAATGTCAGACACGATCAGGTCGACATGCTCTTGGACCAGCTTCTGCAATGCTTCCTCGCCATCATGTGCAATGACAAGATTTTGGAAGCCATGACGTTTGAATTGGGCAGCGATCATTTCCAAGAAGTCGTGATCGTCGTTGACCAGGAGGATACAATGGGCAAGTTGGTCATTGGTATTGACCGCTTCGTCCTTGCTATTGCTGACAATTCCTGGTGCTTGTGATTTCATTTCTTAGGAACCTCTCGTAGAGTGGTTCAAGGTTACAGGGTTAATCAAGGGTTTCGATTATTGCATCAAGTTCATTGATTGCATGAGCGACTGCGTGCCAGTCAGTTAGTTCGGCGGAGGTTTCCAATTGTTCACAGATTCTTGAAATTTCTGGAAATCCGTAGCTTTGTCCCGATCCTTTTAGTTTATGTGCGGCTTTTCTGAGCTCATCTGCCTGACCTTGCTTGCATAATTCTTTTAGATGTTCGATTTTTTCCGGCAGCGATTCCGCATAGGAAGATCTCAGAGAATTTAGCACTGAATCCAGGCTTGAAGTCATATTAGCCTCTTGAAATAGTGTCGTTTATCATTGGCTGCAAGTTTCGACGGCTTTTTCTATTTGATCCAGCAAGTCTTGGGGATCAAACGGTTTAAAGATGAATCCTGCGGCGCCCATATCTTTGCCCCGCTGCACGTCTTCCGGTCTATTATGAGCGGAGAACAGCAGCACTGGAATGTCCCGAAGTTCGGTATCATCTTTCAGGATCCGTAATACATCATATCCACTGATGTCAGGCATTTGCAGATCCAAGAGCACAATTTCGGGGTGATGTTGTCTTATCAATTTGATACCATCATTGCCGTTAGCAGCCATATTAACCTGATGCCCGCCGAAGGTGAGAGTGGCTTCTACCAACATTGAAATATCCGGTTCGTCTTCCATAACGATCATTTTCGCCATAATTTCCTCGGAAAAAGGCTGGCTCTTCACATTCCAATCATTTAGCGATGATATCCGCCGGGTTGTGCTGCCGGTTTATTAACGGTTCTTTGGCGGAATCTTGGCCGGTATTATCCTTTTTCTTCCTGGTCTTCTTCTTTGGTGCAGGCTTCCGGTCTTTCGGTGCATCCGGTAGCACAACATTAAAGCAACTACCTTTGCCTAATTCGCTTTGCACGGAGATACGTCCGCCATGTTCTTTGACGATAGCCTGGCAGATGGCTAATCCCAGACCGGTACCCCCCACCTTCCGGGTGAGGGTGCTGTCGACCTGTGTAAACTTAGCAAAGATCTTATCCAGTTTATCTTCTGCGATTCCTATTCCGGTATCCTGAACTTCAATCAATACTCCATCATCCGATTTCCGTGCTCGAATCACCACTTCACCTGCTTCGGTAAACTTTAGAGCATTGGAGAGCAGGTTTTGCAGGAGTTGGATGCAGCGATCGTGGTCCACCCATACCGTGAGGTCTTCCGGCACTTCGACGCGTAGTTCCACTGAACGATCTGCATCGTAATTCGATAAATCCTCCACAGCTTCGGCGGCGATCTTTTTCAGCGTACATAGTGTGGGTCGGATTTGGATTCTACCACTTTCGATTTTGGAGAGATCCAGCAGGTCATCGATCAAATGGATTAATCGGTCGACGTTGCGCTGGCATACCATCAGAAACTGGGTGATTTTGGGGTCGACTTCTCCCGCCATGCCACTCAGGATTAAACCTACTGATCCTTTGATGGATGTCAGGGGTGCCCTGAGTTCGTGTGAGACGGTGGATACGAAATTGTCTTTTAGCTGGTCCAGGGTTTTTAATTGCTCGTTTAGATCTTCCAGTTTGGTATTCTTTTGTGCCAATTCCAGTGTGGCTTTTTCCAGGTTTTTGTTTAGTTCTATCACAGAATCGTTCACCGCTTCCAGGATTTCGCTCTTCTCTACCATGGACTCCTGTAAATCCTTGAGTTCTGAAATATCCTGGATTAGTTCTACTACCGCTTGCACTACACCGTCGGGGCCTTCCAGCGGCGAACAAGTCACTGAATACGAATGATGTCCCATTACGATTTCGGTGCATTGGGGCTGATTGACACTTACCACTTGATCATAGGGGCACTGGGGGCAACTGGACGGATATCCCAGAGACTGATAGCACTTTTTGCCGACCAAGTTACCCATTGCTTCGCGCATACTCTGATTTAGATATGTGACGTTATGGTCTCGGTCAATTACACGGATCCAATGGGTAACACCTGCCAAAATGTTTTCGGTGAAAATTGCCAGTTGCTGGAGATGTTCCACCCTCGGGTGCAGATCTTCGACCTGGAGTTGCAGATTGGTTTTCGCCTGCAACAATTCTTCAACGATCAGCTCCTGTTGTGCAATTTTGTTGACCAGGGATTGTTCCAGATTCACCTGTGAGGTTACATCTTTGGCGGCTATTACCAGCGCTTTTTCCCCTTGATAGTTTACTATTGTCGGGTACAATCCAATATGCAGAATGGATCCATCCTGACAGAGGAACCGGGTTTCGAATATGTCAGATTTTGGTTTGCTGGATGGTAATTGCGCCAGATGGTCATGCACATCGTGGACATCCTCGGGCAGGATAACCACATCAAGGGGTTGACCGATGAGTTGATTGCGTTGGTATCCGGTCAGACCTTCAAAGCCTTGGCTAACCTGCACGATTTGATTATTCGTGATGATTATTTTAGGGACGATGGAATTGTCGAATGCTTGAGAATGCACATTGAGCAAGCTTATGTTTTTTCGAAATTCACTATCACCATTCAGATATTGCTGAACCAGTTTATTTAACTTCTGGAGTCGATTTCCGATTTTATGCTGTTTGCCGCCAAGGGCTAACCATCGGGAAAGCGATGTATCAGTGGAAACGGGAATGAACCATAACCCAGGAATCTGATTTAATTCCAGGAGATATTCTTCGGTTGATAATGTTCGAAAATCGGTAATCCAAGTGGTTTTATTCTGATGTTTAGGTGCAGGGGAATCGCCATCTCCAGGCCATTCCCATTCCAAGACGACCTGCTGCCAACTGTCGAGTGTAGTGGTGCCTTTTCGGTGCTTTTTCCAGGCAGTGGTTATGGAAGCCCGTGCGGTAATATTGCCTGACAAGGTGAAGCCATATTGGGATTTATCGGTTGCTTCCAGCAGAAGAGCCAGGTCCGCGTTCGCCATCCGTAAAGCGATTTCAGCAAAGAACTTATCGATTGCTCTTTCACAGTCCTTGCTATCCAGCAATGGGTCAAGCAGTTGTTCTGTCCACGATAGCAGATCTTGTGATAGATTGTTTTTTGCAGAGATAAACCGCTTCCAGGCAAGCCAGCCGATAGCCAGCCCTATTCCAAGACCAACACTCCCTGTCAGGTACCACATCATGTTCTTCGAGTCGCTTTACAAATTTCCACTGCCAGCAATTGCGCCAGTGATGTTACGTTCCTGGCTGCAAGCAGCATTGATTCCTACGTCTTCCCACTTGGGGTATGGTTTGCGTCCAACTCCAGAATACTCCGAATGTAAGATTCTGTTTTTGCTGATTGTCTACCGGTTTCTGCGCTCAGCTGGGGAATTGCCCTGTTTTTGCCAATTTCCACCGAAACCACATTACCGACGTTATTGTATCGAATGTTGTCGACATAGTGTTTTACCAAAAATATGCCTCTGCCGCCTTCGTTTTCGAGATCGGCGGGTGTATTTCTGGTTAAGACCCTCTCCCAATTGAATCCTTCACCTTGATCTGCGATGGAGATGGAGATTCTGTTATCATCAATGGTCACTTTGACGGGGACTTTTTTGTTTTCATTTTCTTTATTGCCATGGATTACCGCATTGAGGAACAGTTCATCTACTGTTAAGGGGATATTCATGGCGACCAGTTTTTCAGGGAAACCATGCCATTTGGCAAAATCGGCAATGGTGCCAGCCACCTCCTCCATCAGGTTTTTGCGGCTGGGTAATTTGAAGTGCAATTGTTGGATCAAGAATGGTTGAATTGACTTTGCCTGATTGCTTAACGCCTTCGCGCGATTTCCCATATTAATGATGTTACTGATTTCTTCCAGGCTAAAAGGTTTGTTGACAAAGTTATAGGCGCCTTGTTGCAACGCTTCATTAATGACATCCTGGGCTTGAAGTCCTGTAGTTAATACTGTTAATGTTCGAGGATATCGTTCGTTGATGATGCTGATCATTTCCAAGCCGCTGATTTCGGGCATGATCATATCGATGATTACGAAATCAAACTCCTGCTGCTCTAGATATTTTAGCGCATCTCTGGCGTACTGGCATGGGGTTACTTTGTGACCTGACATTTCGAGGGCTACTTGGAGCAGATCACAGATTTCTTTTTCATCATCTATAACAAGGATGGTGCTCATGTATTTGGCTCGTTTATTGTTTCAGCATCTACAGATCAAGAGATTTGCTAACATTTTACTCCATTGACGATTCCATCTCATTACCATTATCTTGAAATAGATCTGGTTGGGATACTTCGATGGCAAGGATGGACAAGTCGTCTTCTATTGGTTCGTTTCGCCGGAATCGATGGACATCTTCGAGAATCCGATCCGGGAGTTGTTCCAGGGGAACATGGCAATGGGTTTTTAGGCTTTGCCGCAATCGCTGGAGTCGGTATGCTTGTTTCTCCGAATTTCTGATTTCGATGACGCCATCGGTGTAGCACAACAACCGGTCCCCGGGGTGGAGGTTCACGGATCGTTTGCGATATTCGACGTCCGGATCGAACCCGACCAGAAAGCCGGAGGTAGTCAATGCTTGGAGCCTGGACGACCCGCATCGAACCAGTATCGGTGGTGGATGTCCTGCCAGGATGTACTCTAATTTTAATGGTTTAGGGAAAATTCTCCCGATGAATAAGGTTAAATACTGATGTTTTTCAAAAATTCCGCGTAGTTCCTGGTTTAATTGGGCGACGGTTTCTGCGAGGTCTCGGGGTCGGCGTACCCATCAGTCTCCGCCCACCGCGCTGGTGGGTTCGTATCGTGCTGAAAACCGGCAAAACCCATTGGTTGGGAATTGTCTTGGCAGCAGATTAGATTGGATAATCCGGGCGATATTCAATTCGCGATCGATTCTTTTCTGGCGTGCCATGAGATGTTTGCCGGTTTTTCGCAGGGCTTCCCGTTCCTGTTCCACGCTTTGGTACAACTGGGAATTTTCTAATGCTAACGCTGCTTGCCGTGATGTGATGGAAAGCATTTTCAGTAGTTGCGGGGTTACTTCCTTTTCACCGATAGCGGACCACAGCATCAGCATTCCTAATACGCGGCGGGCAGTGGACAAGGGGACCAAGATGGTCACCAGGTTTTCGGGATCGCTCAGATTGGGGACCACGGAGGGGCGCCGGGTTTTTAGCACCCAGGAAAAGATTCCGCAGTCGATTTGCGCGTTAATTTCGCGTTTTGCCCACCCTTTTCTTCGTTGTGGCACTACCCTGCTCACTTCGAATCGGAAATCTGCAGGATTCACCAATGTCAGGGCAACTCCCTGTACTTTTACTAAATTGCGGGCTTCGGAGAACAGGGATTCGAAGATCTGATCGGCTTCAACGGTCAGATCATTACGTCCTGCAAAATCGAAGAGGGATTCGATTCGTTCCAAGGACTCCATCAGGGCCAGATTGAGTTCCTCCAGATACACAATGCGGTCTTGTGTTTCGTTCTGTATCGGTGCACGAGCTGTACAAGTACCTAATGACATGGAAAAAGCATCCTACGCTATTTGTGATCCGTAGAAGATGGAGTTGCCATAGATTTACTCTTCTAATTCAAACAGTGACACCACTTGTGGATATTCCTCTTCGAGCTGCTGGAGTATCGGTTCCAGCTTTTGAGGGTTCAGAGCAATAATTTCCCAACTCCACGGGTCAAGTTCGGGCATGACATTATCACCGCCAGAGCCGATCTGTTTGGCACGCGCTAAGATATCGGCGAGGTGCACGATGGCGGCTTCGCGGCTATATCGTCCCGCGGAGGCGGGGGGATGATGGTTCTCGATAGTCTTGACCAGTTTATCCGGCAACCGCCAATGTGATGCCAGCATTTGTCCCACGAGGGTATGATCGTATTCCAGGAGATCCCGTTCGGCGGTATGAAATGTGATGTTCTCGTCGGCGGACCGTTCGAGCACCGCGACGAATTCTTCATGAAAATAGCGATCCATAACCACTTTCCCGATATCGTGGAGCAGACCTGCCACGAATAATTCTTCCAGTTCAGGGTGTCCTACATACCTGCCAATGATTCGCGACGCAATGGCGGTTCCGATGGCGTGGCGCAGCAGGTCAATGCGCTGAAATCCATCGATTTTCTCGTGTCCAAACATCTCAAACACTGCGCTGGACAGGAGTAGTTGTTTGATGGAATTAAACCCCAGAATAACGATCGCCGTGGTGATTTTAGAAATTTCCTGAGGGAATCCATAGTAGGAAGAATTCACCAGTTTCAGGAGCCGGGCGGTTTGTACCTGGTCGTGGGCGATCACTTTGCCTAAATCCTTTGCTGAAGTGCGAGGATTGTTGACCATCTCCGCCACTCTGAGCACAACCTCAGGTAAAGTAGGCAGGTCGTTGATCTGCCGGATAATCTCCTCATAGATCAACTGGGATTCCGAGGATTGCACTTTGGGCTCGGTGCCTGTATGCCAAGGCATTGTCATGAGGAGCTCCGGGCTTTTAGTGCTTGTTTTTTGACGATCTGGTAGATCATCTGCATCATGGGTTGATCTTTGACAGTGGAGAACATCCGATCTAAATCTCGCACTACTTTTTGGGCGGAGTTCGCCGTATCTGCTTGATGTTGAGAATTCTCCTCGTTTTCCCCTTCAACAGCGATGGATTTGATCCCCCAACTCTTCAACGTTATAATATGTTTTTCGGATATAGTAACGCCCGACTTTAGCAGAGTATTACCCAGGAAATTGTTTACCGGGGTAGCCAGGATCATTCCAGGTTTTACTTGTCGGACGGGGATTATGGGCATGAGATCTCCTGGAATCGTTTCACAGCATCGTCTTCATCAGGGAGAATTTCGATTTTGGTATGGATCCCTGTATAGTGAAAGAGATCACGGATCGCCGGTTTCAAGCGGATTACCTTGATATCTCCGTCATGCAGGCGCGCATCCTGGGCGGCACGGAGCAGATGCGCAATACCGGCGCTGTTAATTAGTGACAGTCGATGAAAATCGAGGATAATTTGCCGTCTGCCGGCATCCATTAGGGCACTAATGGTTTGGCAGAAGCGGTCCAGTTCTTCATCGCTTCTTAGAAATACCGGCATATCCAGGATGATCACGCCGTCAGTTTCTCGATGATTCCAAGCCATACGTATCTCCAAATACGGAATCAGGTTAGGCGCCCTACGGCGCGGATTAATCGGCTAATTTGTTGTATATTCCGACACATCTGACTTGAATAAAGGAAGCATATCATCCAGTAATTCCAGCTCGATTGGTTTGTTCAAGAAGTCAGTGGCACCCAGGTCCATTGCCTCCTTAGCCATTTCCTCTGTGGCATACCCTGACATTACGATCACTTTCACCTGCGGCCAATGCTCTCGGATTGTCTTTAACACTTGAAGACCATTCATTTCGGGCATATAGACATCCAGGAAAATGATGTCGGGGGTTGCACGATTGATCTCATCCAGAGCTGACATTCCTGAAGACGCTTGACGGACTATCAGATTCCGGGATTCCAAAAACCCGCATAATACATCACGGAATCCAGCGTCATCGTCGACTACCAACACCTGAAGGTTATTACTTTGTGACATGAGTACCACCTTTTTACTGGTTGGGTCATGCAACTGGTCGGAATAGGAAGACCTAACTCACATTAACGGATTTGTTTTTTGTTGGAAAGATTTTAATACCTATTCTACCGATGATAATAATGGCGACTTCCCCATCGACTGAGCTGGTTACGCTGTCGATGGAAATTATAGACGACGATTTCTCTGCGAAAGGCATCTTCGATGGCGATGAATCTGAGATGGAAGAAGCACAATTCATCGGGGAACTTTTGCAGGTTGACGATTTCAGCCTGCACACTTTTTAGTGAAATTTTTGTGGGTAATTCAAAATCCAGTAAGAACCGTTCACCTATCCGCCCGAACTTGTTGAAATCGCTGGGTTTCACTTTGACTTTGGCGCCGCCGGCACTGATGTTGACGATTTCGGCTTCAATGGGGTCGGCATCCTTGTGATTCGAGGATTCATGGGGAATCAAGGTTGTGTCGATGGAAGTATCCACTCGGAAATACTCTCGACGCTGGTGGCGGACCATTTCCTGAGGTTCGGCGATGATCAGGCATGGCATGTTTATCTGATCTTTGCCGATGATGTAGGTATCAAATTCATAGGATCCGTCGGCTCTATGAAAATGGATTTTCATATTAGTACCTACTTCCAGATGTAAGATCCGTTGATCTACGATGGGTTGATCCACCCTGATTCGTCCGGATTCCACATCCTGAACCCTTACGAGAAAGTGAACTTCCCGGCCATTTTGATGGACGATACATTCCAAACGTTCACGAATCTTCAAATCTTTAGGTTTCACGGTGCGTTTCTCCCCTATTTAGAGGAAAGCTATGATGATGGTTGAGCTTGATTATCCTGTTCATTCATCCAATCTTCGAGCTTTACTCGGAGTATTCGCCAGCTGGATCCCACTTTCCTTGCGGGGATGACGCCTTGCTGGATCAGGTGATACATGGTATTGCGACTGACTCTGAGCAGTTCACGAGCTTCTTTTACGGTCAGCATTTCCTTGGTATTCGACCCTTTCATGAACAGCACCTGCGCAGTATTAGCTTGTATTCGAGTAGCTTATTTGAGCCATTTTGGTATCATCTGGCACGATTTGCTACAGATTTGATGGCAATATTCATACCAATGTTCATAGAAGATTTGCGGAGGCGTACAAAAAAAACCTTCCAACTATGTGAAAGGTTTTTATTCATTTACGCTTTTGCTTGTTTTTGGGATTTTAGATGCGGAAATCCTCAGGATCTTCCGGCGGAAAAAAACGACCCTGTTGTGGGCAATAATTACGGAACATTTTGCCCAGGTCAGGCGAACAGGTCTTTGATGATTTTTTCCGCGGTTATTGTCAGCACGGAATTTTGTTGATAATATCCTTGCGCGGCTCGGTTTTTAGCCAGGCTAATTTTGTCCCCCAGACTGTTGGGGACGTCCCGTGATGCTGTGATCAAGGGGGGGCGTTCGTTTTTACTACGAATCACAGAGCGGATTTCGTCGGATTCGAGTATTTTCCCCGCGACTTCTTCTAATATGTCATCGCGGAGGTAGTATCCGCTTTGAATTTTCAGTTTTGCTGCTTCGATCCGCTGTTGGGATTCGGTTGAGGTTTTCCGGGCCTGTGTTTTCAGGGTTTCGAATTCTTCCTTCAGGGCGTGAGCTTTTTCGGAGATCTGGACCTCATCGGCGCTTCGCCCTTGCGGGAGTTTCGACTGGCGTTTGTTCTGGGCGGAAGGAGTTTTTTCTCCGTCTACATTTTTCTGGGGATTTAGATCTTTCGATCCCAGGGATTTTATAATTTCAACAGCCAACTCATCACCTCTTACTGATGTTTAAAGTCTTACTCTAACTTTATCGGCACAAATACTCAAAACTTTAGCGAGAATATTTATTATTTTGTAGATTTCCGTTATTGCCAAATGATGATTTATCCCATTGATAATATTTAAGCTACAGTGGATGATGCTGGGGGAGAACCTTATTATACCCTTAGGTCCAGATGTTTATCAAGTATTGGGAAGGTGGATTTTTCGGATTCGGGTTCTGGACGGGATAATACTGTTGTTTCTCCACCTGGTAAATTCGCTGTGCCACATTCTGGGCAAATTCCATGCCGGATGTCCACATGGGCAAACTACCTGTCAGTTTTCGCTTTCGGCTTTCTGTGTTTCGTGAACGACGTGTTCGAGTTCATGGCAAAGTATCGCTGTCTATGCGGTTATAGGGTTCACACTGGTTGGACTTCACAGGGACACCGATGTTCGGAAAATTTGTCCTGGTATATACGATTCTTGCATACCTGGCATTTCTAGGATGGATGAGCAGACAGCGCGTCATCCGTGGGTTGAACGCTGGTAATTGCATTTATTTTCGTACAATTGCTCAGTTGGTGAATGTCAGTGGAACACCCCTATGCGGAAATAGAAGGGAATATGATCACAACAGTCGACTATGGAAATTACCGGGCGAATAATTCATTCAACATCTTTGTATTCTGTTACTTAGGGTAATAGAGTGGCAGATAGGGCGTTTACCCATATGGTATTCTCTTAGCCCACGACATTAATTCGTGCGCTTAGGGCATCAATGAGTTTTTGCATTCTGGTGCCATTTTCGCGCACTCTCGCTACGATCTTTTCCGGTCCGCTCTGCACTTCTTGCTGGACCCTACGTCTTTCTCGTGCGATATAATCGATGACGTAATCCCTTATTTCTGCACAATAATCGACACTCAACCAGTCCATTACCTGCCTCCTCCACATCTGAGGGGATCTGACTATTCATTATAAGGAGCGGACAGGCATGTCTGCGGACTTGGCAGACATTATGTCCTAAGAAGCAATTGTATAACTCAGATTATTCCGTTTTTAACCGTTCGAACATTTCGTTCCACGCTTCTCTGAGACCAGATAATATTTCAATTACCACATCCAGTGGATCAGTGGTATTTTCCAGATTTGCTTTTGAAAGCTGTTTTGTTAGGTAGAAGTAGAGATTATTTAACGATTGCGCCACATCCCGTCCTTCGCCAAGGTTTAGAGAATTTCTGAGTTCGGCAATGGCGGCAAATGCACGATCGATGCACAGACCTTTGCCAGGATAATCCTTCGCCAGAATCCGTTTTTTCGCTTCCTTGGCGAAACGTATGGCACCGTCATAAGTCATTAGGATAAGCTGAGGTTGACCAGCGGTGTTAAATTGCACAGCTTCATACTCTGAATATGGATTCGTCGGCGTAGGCACGCCACCTCCCTGCCCTAATGGGCGTTTATTTGAGATCCCTCTCTGGTATCGGTTGCGTCAGTATTGCCCCACTCACATTTTCAAATAGCCGGACTATCCCAATATGCTGCTCAGGTATTGCGACTGGTTTTGCATTTGGGACAAAGCCACTTCGAGATTCGCAAACTGTCTTCGGTACATATCTTCACGTTGAACCAACCGTTCTTCCATGGCATCAATCCGGTCGTTCAGGTTGTCGATTCGCGTATTCAAGCTCTCGGTGGCGTAGTGGACTTGTCCTTCATAGGGATCTGTAATGTCGGTTAATCGGCTTCCCAGGGCTGCGAAGACTCCCAGGCCTAATCTTACAGTGGCGATAGCCGTTCCGCTACCTCCGCTTGGGGCATCGAACCCAAGTCTTAATCCTTCTTCGGCGGTGCCTTCCGCTCCGACGATGAACACATCCTCGATGGTGGCGTCGTGTCCATTGATGGTGGCAGCGGTGATGTTTCCGTTCACATCATAGGTAATTTCCACCGTATAGGTTCCGGCTTGGGTTGCAGTGCTGCGAGAGTTATAGAAGACCGATGTTTCGGAACTGCTGAAGCTTTCTGTGAACAGATCGACAACGCTATTGAAGTCGTCGGTTAATGCATCCTGCAGTTCCGTTGAGTCTATCGACAACATGCCCCCGGCACCGGATGTGATTCCGATTTCCGCCAGGCTGGAGAAAGTTGGATCATCGGGCAGTCCTGTCACTAAGGAACTGATGACAGCCTGGAGGGTACTTCGGATG
>Ga0111192_1006_pt1 | contig 21702 bp, 12 predicted proteins | sample DeeMarSWOR324_28_FD_80360 | JGI IMG/M metagenome (GOLD analysis project Ga0111192, IMG submission 80360) | bacterium SM23_57 | reverse complement strand
CGCACCCTGGATCTTGGTCTGGATGCTGTTCAATTCATAGGCAACCAGGAGAAGATTATTGATTTTCTTGAGATAGTGAAGAAACGGGGCCGTGAGTTCTGGCTGAAAAATCCTCAAGCGTTGATAGAGTATCTCCAAAAATACGGCATTGACATCTGGTTCTCCACAGAAGGTACAGTTCCACCGTTAACAAAGCCTAATTTTTTAGATGGAGATTTGCTTTCCGCTGCCAGCGGTGCTATTATCGCTGCCAACAGTGCTTTACTCCCGCCTACTGTACCCGCGGGCATCCCCAATCGTGGGGTTGACTTCGGTTTAGATGCCGTCTCCTGCGACCGGGGCGGCAACAGAAGGCTAATCTTCTTTTCTACGGAGATACTCTACGATGGCAAACCGAGCTTTACCGATGGCGATGTGCTCCGGTTCGGTAACGGCGTGATTGTAACCAATGGCGATCTGACACGACCTTTTGAGCCTCAAGCTGAATTCCTCGGTCTCGATGCATTATCTGCGGTTATGATACGTTAAGATATGATTATTCGATCGAAATCTTTAAAATTCTATAAAATAAGAGCACTTATATAATATCAGGAATGACGAGAAAATTGATGATTTGAGCAAATAACAAAGACCTGGAAAGCTGGATGAAAGGAGGTGAGCAAGGGACAATAAAAAGATTGAAAAATATAAGTGCAAGCTCATAAAAGTCATTCACTCAAAAAATTTAAGGAGGTCGTTATGCCAGAATATAAAATTGATGGGTATTCAGTTCGGTTATGGTCGAGCAGACCGACAACCAACTTGAGTCCTGGTACCGCGGTTGCCGGAATATACTTATATGAGGGGACTACTTACCGCGGGTATGTTTATTTTTTCCCCGATGGTACGGCATTAGCTGCACCAGTTTTTCATTCGGCATCTGAGCGTATCTTTGTTCATTACAATTTGTGTCAATTCGATGCAACATTGGAAATTCTGCGTTCTGAAAAGCCAATTTATCTTTTCTATCGCAGTCCTACAAACGCTGGACTGAGAAGTGGAAGGGAACCAGTTGGCGAAGAAGAATAGGCTTCAGCGCACTTTGAGGAAGGATTCATCACTGATAATGGAAAAATTGGTTACATCGACTTCAGGGGACACGGTTTTACTATCTTCTAAAATTTATAGGAATATACTTTGCTGAAAGATTTGTATTTTGGTATGTTAATACTGTGTCCCCGAAGGTTAATTTATTAGTTTAATCCAATTATTCATTCAGGTCTATTCGATATTGTTGTTTATTCGGTTTAACAAAGCTGCGAACTCACCTGATCAATAACACCTTTATCGTTGTATCGCCCTGATTATCCCTTTCATCCCAATTTACACCGTGAAATTGACCATTCTTTCAATGTTAAGCTCGAAATTCATTTTGGACACATATCACCCCTTCACACTTCCTAAAGTCAGCCCGGAAACCAGCCATCTGCTGAGGAATAGGAACAGCGTGACCACCGGAATACTCACCACCACCGCACCCGCTGAATACAGTCCCCAGGCCACCTCCATGTTCGATTGAAACATCTTGAGTCCCAGGGGCAGGGTGAATAGATCTTGGTCTTGAATCAGCACGTTGGCGACCAGATACTCTGACCAGGCGGTCATGAATGAAAACAGGGCGGTTATCACCAACGCAGGCGTGGCCAGGGGCAATACGATACGCCAGAAGATGCCGAACTGAGAACAGCCATCAATCGAGGCAGCTTCTTCCAAGCTAAAAGGAATCGTATCGTAGTACCCTTTCATTTGCCAGGTGGTAAAGGGTAACGCCGTAGCAGAATAAGCAATAATCAATGCCAGATACGAATCATAGGCCTTGAGTTTAATGAGCACGATGAACAACGGCAAAAGCAGCATTGTTACCGGAAACATCTGGGTAGTAATAATACCGATCATGGCAGTATCGCGTCCGATGAATTTATAGCGGGAAAAGGCGTAACCTGCGGTAGCTGCCAACCCCACACCCACTATGGTCACAGCAATCGAGACAATGACACTATTTCCCATCCATTTCAAAAACGGTTCCTCAAGGAATAAACGTTGATAGGTAGCGAGGGTGGCATCTTCTGGAATAATTGCCAAGGACTTACTCAACAGCCGGTCACCGGGTCTCAAAGAGATGGCTAATACCCGCAAAATGGGATAAATGGCAAACAGCGAAAACAAGCTTAAAATCAGATAACTGGCTATTTCCCCTGCTGGTGACAGCGCTCTTGGTCCTCGCATGGAGTATCTCCTGGATTAATAAATAGCTTCTGTGGCCTTTGTCTTCTTGATAAAATTCCAACTGAATATAAGCAAAATCCCAAAAATCACCATGGAAAAAGCGGCTGCATAACCCATACGGAAATAGGTGAAGCCGGCTTTATACACCCAGGAAACCAAAATATGTGTGGTATCCGACGGTTCTCCGCCGTTGCTAACCAGCCACACGACATTAAAATTATTGAATGTCCAGATCACACCCAGAGTTATTGCGGGTATCATCACTGGCTTGAGCAGCGGTATGGTGATATTCTTGAGTTTATGATACCAGCTAGCACCATCGATGTCTGCTGCTTCATAAAAAGTATCGGGTATACTCTGCAGAGCGCCCAGGGCGATGATCATCATGAACGGGAAACCCAACCAGATATTGGTGATCAAACAGGCGGTAAATGCTCCCCACTCAGTGGTTAGCCAGGGTACTCTTAAATCAAACAGTTTATCCAGAATCAAGCTGATGGCGCCGTATTCTGAATTAAACATGCCCCGCCAGGTCAACGCGGTGATATATTGGGGCACAGCCCAGGGAAGAATGAGGATAGTGCGGAAAAATGTCCTTCCCTTTAAATCTTTGTTGAGAATGATGGCTAAAAACACCCCAATAACCACATGAAAGAATACATTTATCACCGTCCACAGACCTGTTTTAAAGAGGAAATACCAGAATGAGCGATCAGCAAAAACTGAGATGTAATTGTCGATGCCGGTAATCTTCCAATCCCGAAAGCGAGTCAGATTCATATTTGAAAGCGACACCACGACATTGTATATGAAGGGATAGAGTACAACCAATGCCATTACCAGCAATGCAGGCATGGTGTACATATAAGCCAACCGGTTGTTTCTCCTTTCTCCGAAGCTACCAGCCATCATTCACGACTCTCCCTGATTAACTTTAAAGCCAGTTTTTGCATGTCTTCAGCGGCTTTTTGGGGTGATGCACCGCCGGTGAAGACCGCCTGATAGCTGGGACGCATGGCATCCCAGATCATGCGTAGCTCTGTCACAACTGGCATGGGCTTGCCAACGACTAATTGATAAATGGAGCTTTGTAGTATCTCATTGTTTTTCACAAGTGGATTCCGATAAGCCTCCTTTCGGGAGGGGATTGAGCCAGTTGCTTTGGTGAATTCTAACTCCACTTCAGGTGAGGTGAGAAATTGCAGCAATTCGACCGCGATTCTGAGTTTTTCGCCTCTCAAGTTGGCGTTAAGCGAGTACCCTAAAGGCGAAACCATGGGCGTTGGCCATAATCCAGTCTCATCAATCTTGGGGATGCGGGTGATTCCGATATCAATATTATTCTCGATGTAGGTTGCCCAGGACCACGGCCCATTGATGATCATCGCCGCAAGCCCATCTTTGAACAGCGCATTGGCGATTTCATAATCGCACTCTCGGGGAATAATTCGGTACTTAGTTGCCAAATCATGAATCAATTGCGCGGCTTTAACAACTGCCTGGGTATTAAGCGTTGGTTGATAGGTTTCATCCATAATCCAACCGCGATAGCCACCAATAAAAGGTACGACGAAATATGGTTCCGTATAATTCCAGGCCAGAGCATAGCGATCTGGATTCCCATCACCATCAGTATCCTGAGTGAGCTCTTTCCCCAGTTTAATGAGCTCATTCATTGTCTGGGGAGGTTGAGGCACTAAAGCTTTATTATATACCAGGCATAAATGATTTCCCACCCGATCTGCCACCTGATAGAGATGGCCGCGAAACCATGTATTCGCTGGTAATGGCTCGGTCAAAAAGCTATCCAGATAAGCCTTACCGACGTATGATTCGATGGGCTGGATGACATCCAGTTCAACCAACGGTCCAACATTGTCACTTGCTCCTTGTAGCAATGCGGGACCGCTACCGCCTAATGCCGAGATGATAAAATTCGTTCGGCATTCTTCGGGCGCATAGAATAACTGGTCAAACGTCCAATCCGGATAGCGCTGGTTGAATCGCTTGAGTTGCTCTCCCAGGATCTCCCGGTCAATTGGCCGGAATGACGTCCAGACCATGATGCGTTTTTCGTCTTTGTGAGAACAACTGACGTCCAAAATTAAAATAAGTAAAAATATAACCAGATTTAAAAGTCTAGCCATTTTCAAAGTCCGGATTTCCAACGTTTAATTTCATCTTATCAGCATCATTTTTCTAGTTTGAACAAAATCCCCGGCTTGAAGGCGATACAAATATAAACCGCTGGATGCGTTTCGACCGACATCTGTCGAGCCATCCCAAACAGCCGTATGATGTCCGACAGATTGCTTGCCACGAACCAGGGTTCTCACTTTTTGACCACATAAATTATAAATCTCCAACGTAACTTCTACCGGGCGAGCAAGTTGATACCGAATCGTTGTTTTTGGGTTAAATGGATTGGGACAGTTTTGTTCGAGCATAAATGTTTTAAACTTTACGGTCGGTGCTTTTTCAATGCCAGAAGGCTCATCAGAGATTTCCAATTCAACATCTGAATAGATATGAAACTCCCCGGCTGCTAATTGGATTGGTTCCTGAGTATTTGTAACCTGTAGCGTATCTCCGGAGAAATAGTCATGCCATTCACCGATCTTCTGAAATTTTGGATTGACGGTCAGCGTCATCACGCCAAAGTTGCCGATAATCGTCACATTCAGGCTATCGTTTGAGATGTTGATCCTTCGACCATATTGCCCCTGCCCAACCTGCAATTGAACTACAGATTCAGGATTACGAAATATTTCGTGCTCATTTCTTAGCTTAATAAGCGCGGCTATGGTTTCATATAAACATTTTCGCTCAGGCTGTTGGTAATAATTCCAGAGAATAGGCTTGGGGTAGATTCGCTCATATCCGCTTTCAGGCAAATATTGATCATAGCCCAGCTCTCCAAACTGCCACATCATTTTCGGACCTGGCAATGTGAAAAAGAACGCTGCGACCAATTTAATGCGATCTAATGCAGTAGCTAAATGTTGGATATTATATGTTGCATGGCTTCTGCCCCATTGTAAGTTTTTATACATTAAATAGGGCTCATCGTGGCTTTCCATATAAGTCACGAGATGGGGTTTCGTCCATCCTCGCGCTTTAAAGTAACCCCATGATAAGTCGGAATTCCATTCCGGATCCTCCAACCAGGCCATTGCGGACTGACTGTATGCGATATTCAAGTTTCCCCAGATCATCATTCCGTGTTCAACGAGTTCTTTCTCCTCCCTGTTCTCAGCGAAATGTTCGAGAATAATATAAGCCGTGGAATCTACCGTCCAAATTTGATCGGCCATACGTTTGAGAATCGCAATCCGGGATGCGTCATACCTGCCCCAGGAATCGACATTCGTGCCGCTATACGTCTGGGTGAAGCCTTTAGCTAAATCAAAGCGATAACCATCCACATGATATTCTTTCAGCCAAAAACCATTGACGCGATCGACAAGCGCTTGTGTTGCTCGGCTTTCATGGTTGAAATCATATCCCACCGAATAAGGATGCGTAGCCGTCACGTTATACCAGGGATTTTCAGGAGTGGGTGGGCCATAAGCCCCCTGACTGTAAAGCCTCACCAACGGAGATTGACCGAATGAATGGTTCAATACCATATCCAGAATCACCGCAATTCCCCGTTTATGACATTCGTCGATGAAACGCTTCAAATCGTTTTTCGGACCATAGTATTTGTCTGGCGCGAAGTAAAATGACGAAGTGTAGCCCCAACTTTCATTGCCCTCAAATTCAGTGATTGGCATCAATTCAATGGCATTTATACCCAGTCTTTCAAAATAACCCAGCGTATCGATTAATGTCTTGTAATCGTGCTCCTGAATAAAATCGCGTATCAGCAATTCGTAGATAACCAGGTCTTGGAGTGCAGGTCGTTGAAAATCAGTAATTTCCCAGGAATACTGAATTGGGTTCGTTTGAAGTATCGAGGTTATTTCTGAAGTCTTTCCAGTCGGATATGAAACCAGGTTCGGATAGATGTCATCACTTATCGATCTATCGTACCAGGGATCGCTGATCTTTTCGGTATATGGATCGGCAATCCTCAGCTTGCCATCCACCAGATATTGAAACAGATATTCTTTCTGAGCCTCGAGACCGGTGAGGGTGAGCCAATATCGGCTCCTGTCTGGCGTAAGCTTCATATAATATTCAGGTTCTACCTCCCAATCGCCAAAATCACCAATTACGTAGACAAAATCTTTGTTTGGCGCGAAAAGACAGAGCGTTACGGTCGAGTCATCGATGTAATTAATCCCTTCGATAATACCTGGTGGAATTTCCTCGATTGACACAGGTTCATTCACCACGAAATAAAACGATTTTTCAGCATAAGGCCCCATTTCATTTTCGGCCACGATGTTGACCACCTTTTTACCATACTCATTCGCAATGAGCGTATAAGCGAGCGTATCGTTTTGAACTTGAGTTATCAAACTGTCGTCAACGAACAGCTTTAACAGCCTGGTTTCCGGGGAACTGATGGCGACAATTGGGACTGGTTCGTTAAGACTTGCAAAGAACGGTTGTTGCGATGGGGAGAGAATATTTATGCCTGATCGTAGCGGAAGAAAAATGTCACCGCCACTTTCAGTTTTTCCCTCCAAAAATGGTTGCGCTGCGCTTCTGAAAACGAACGCCAGTTCCAGCACCTGTTCATTCGGCAGAATACCATAGTATTGCCTTATGCTCGGTTTGATTTCAAATCGGTATAAATCATCATCGATACGTTCCAATTTCGTTTCAGCCGTATTTTGACCCCACTCTGTTTTGACGTGTTTCCAATCCCACGGCGCCACACTTTCGGTCGTGATCACGCCCGTATGCGCGTAAACGTCACCCTTGTACGCTTTAAGCCCTCCATTCCCTTTGGTTGCATCATAGACGATGGTAATTGAATCATCTTCTGTTACAAATAAAGGGTTCCACGTTAATATTTGGGCAGATAAAATAATTGGGAACACAAAAAGAGCTAATAACAGTAGTCTTAATTTCATAACCTTTCCCTTTTTACAGTTTGAAAATAAAAGCAACTTATTTTATTGAATCGTTTCTTTAGCTTTCTTCAATTTCATCAATACGTCTTGAGCTTCCTTATAATCTGGCTTTATTTTTAACGCCTCATGCGCTGAGCTTATCGCTGAATCCAGATTCCCTTTCTCGCCATAGGCCATACTCATGATATAGTAAGCGCCAGCCAATTCATCGGGCTTGAATCGATTGGCTCGCTTATTCAATTCGATTGCCTGCGTGAGCTTTTCAATGGAAGCCGCGTGACGTTTGGTGAAAAAATAAAGCAGCCCCAATTTCGCATAAGCATACGGTAAATACTTACTATAGGTCAAAGCTTCTTTTAAAGTCTCCTCAGCCTGCTCATATTTCCCCTGTCGCATTTGCAAATTCGCCAATTCCAGATAAGGGAAATAATTGAACGGCGTCACTTTGATGACTGCCTCATACTCTTGAGCGGCCTGATCATATTCTCCTTTTTTCTCTAAATATCGAGCGATTCGATAATGGGCTTCATTCCAACCAACGTTGCGTTCAAACAGGTCTTGAACGATTTTTTCCAGTAAATTATCATAGTCACTGCCGGAATTTTTTCGCAAAACGATTTCCTGTTTAAATGGCCAATGAGATGTCAATTTCCTGATCCGCTGACTGGCGATTTCAAGCTCCAAATCCGTCACGCCTGCGAGACGACGATATTCACCAGTGGTTTTATCGCGTCCCCATTCCCACTGTTTTGGAGGTGCGATACAGCCATTTTCAGCCATCGTCTCACAAAAAGCTTTGGCCATCCAAAAATAGCCGGGAAAGTTGGGATGCAAATGATCGGTGAATAGCGTTCTATCTAAAATCTTGTCACGACAATAGGGTGCAAAGACCTTTTCCAATTCAATAACGGGCACATGATTGCGTTCACAGACTTCTCTGATAACATTATCAAAATCGCTGCTGGCGCGGAACCGCAACACATCAGCATCTTTGGCTTTGATATATTCTTTCTTTGCGATTTCGGCATTACCCGTCATTTGCAGGCATTTGGCACGTCTGAAATAAAGTATCGCTGGAGCGGGATCGACTTTCTCAGCTTTATGGTACTGAATCAATGCTTCATTCGGTCTCCCTGACTTTTCCAGGTCATAACCTGCATCCATGTAAGCTCGCCAGCGTTGCTGTTGAATTTCCTGTGTTTTTGAGGAAAATTGCAGACTAAATGGTTCTTGATCCGTAAGATTCCAGACTAACTCGCTGGCAATGACTCGCGCGCCGGCTTTCTGAGCGATTTTTATGATTCCCTCTAAATTTTTTGCAAAATAATCACGCGCGATTCTGTACTCTCGACTATGCAACCCGATGTACTGATTTCCTACGACCCGCGCCATCAGCGTTTGATCCTGGATCGATTCAATGCTTGTTCCATTGAAAATTCCCTGAAATCCGCCAATCAAATCGCGTACTAAATTGAACAGGCGAATTTTTTGCAGCTTCATATAAAATAGCACCCAATTACGGTTTTGGCCAATCTGTTGGGTAGAGCCGATTCCCAGTGCCCCGTAGAATTCATTGTGGCCCATATAAATTAAAAAAAGATCAGGATCATATTGCGCCAATTCTTTGACAAAATCCAGTACGGAATAACTGTTAATAGCCGAAATTCCCACATTGATTACTTCGATATTTTTGCGAGGGAATAAAACATCTAAACGATCCTTGAGCAGGCTGGGAAAAGTCGCATTGTATTGAAAGGGGAAGCCAGCGGTTGTAGAACCACCCAGGCAGAAAATCCGATAGGTGTTGGGCGATTTCTCTCTTCTGAAAACAGCGGTTCGGGCGTCCGGAATATGGATGTCCCGATAGGAGAAAAAGCGCTTCGCCACTTTTTTGTTTATGTAACAATAAGTTGTTCCATTCATTTCACGCGTCAACACCAAATCAATATCGCCGCCATAATTAAACGCGCGCAAGATGAATTCAACCGCGATCAGCAATAGTATGGGGAACAAAATCATCAGCAAAGTAAAAGCAATCTTTTTCCCACCGTACAGTCCAGTTAGTTGTCCTATTTCAGCTTCAACTTGCTTTCGTTCTATACCCAGTTTTGCGGCAATTTGCCTGGCAGAGTTTTTCCGATAATTTTCAGCGATATATTTTTTTTGTTTTTGATTGAGCTGGTTCATCGCCTTTTTCCTATACTATATCGAATTTTTGGGTTGACATTATATCGATTCGGGTAGTTTAATAACAGAGCAAATTTGTAGGGGATGACCCGCTGAAGATCCAAACCGGTCGAGATTGTTGAAAATTGATAGACCAATGCTTGTCGAATTTTACCCGCTGCACGGGATATGCTAATTCCAATACGGGGCTTCTGCCATCGAATAGCAGCGTATGCGGTGCGTCGACACCCCTCCTTCGTATTTCGAAAGTTGTTTTATTCTGAATTGAGTTACTTTCACTATTCGTCACCGAAAGTATGAGGCTGTGCGCACTTATTTCCAGGTTTTCAGGCTCAAGTGGAAAATAGCGGAACCTGCTCGTTTCCACGTTGAAGTAGGTCCAGGTTTCAGGAATTTCAGTGCCATCGAGCGCGAACAGGATGGATTCAGGAACCAGGCTATTTTTGAGCGCGGTAGACATTTTGGCGGTAATATCAGGCTGTCGGAGGTTTGTTTCGCTATCTCGAATAGGTAAATTATCTGACAGAGAGCCACCTGTGATCATCAGAAAAACGGACAGCACAATCCTGAAAACATAATTTTCCGACCGCCGCATTTTGCTTTCCTCCAAACCTGAGCAAGGTTATTTTTTTATCCGCAATCAATTAATTTTCCGGGTTCCGGGCATGAGTATACGATCGCCAGTTTCAATTTGCTCGCCTAATCTAACCAAAAGTGAATCGTTGATTTGAATCTTTGTCTTTGATTTGAGTCTTTCGACCCACTGGTTATACACTTCGCGACTCAGTTGGCGGCGCACAGCAGTTAATACCGCTGATTTTGCCTCATCGAAAGTTTTTTGGCGTTGCTTTTTCTTACCCAAAACTTTAATTACCGAATAACCACCTTCTACCTGAATGGGTTCTGAAAGCGTTCCTTTTTCCAATTGAAAAGCTACGGTTGAAATGTTGCCCATTTGTTCGAGCGCAATCCATCCCAGATCGCCACCTTTTTGAGCAGCAGAAGTCCTGAGCGAATGAGTTTTCGCCAAATTTGAAAAATCGGCGCTTCCTTTCAATCGTCTGATTATTCTGAATGCCTCGGAACGGGTCTGAACCAAAATTTCCTGTATATGAACCCGGTCTGGCAGCCAATATCGCGCACGATGTTTCTCGAAAAAAGCCCTGACCTGTTCATCTGTAACGCTGATGGTATCTTCAATGGACTGCCAGAAATAGCTGAAGGTATATTCATCTTCCCAATGTTTGGCTTCCTTTTGAACCTGAGGATCTTGCGCCAGTCCGCGCCCCCTGGCTTCTTCTGCCAAAAAGTCATCCCGGATCATCATGCCTAAATCGCGTCGGAATTTCACAGGACTGTCCAATCGTGGACGACGGGTAATGGGTAGACTGCGGAGCTTCTCCAGAAAATCACCCATCGTCCATTCCCCGTCGTTGTACGTGATTAACACCTCATCCCGATAAGCTTCCAATCCAAGCGAAAGCTGATTCAATTCACCATCTTTGATAGCAGGCAAAAATTTTACGTCTGGAGAACGGCTGTCGATAACATCATCGCGGATTTTCGAGACCAAAAGATCGAATGTCTTATTGATCATTTTAACATTCTTTTTCGCCATAAATTTTTTAACAAATTCCGATGATCGTCTCTTTTCTTGGCGACGGAATAACATTTTCTCTAATTTAGGTTTTTTGGCTTCGAAATCGGCTTGACTCGTTAGAATATTTTTTCGAACATTCAACACTTGAATGAGGTGATAGCCATACCGGGTTCGCACTGGTTGCGAAATCTGACCAATGCGCTGGGCAAACGCTGAATCTTCGAATGTTCCTTCCAGATCGCCAAATCCAAGCCAACCCAGATCGCCGCCATTATTTGCCAGCATCGAATCTCTGAAGGTCACCTTCGCGATTTCTTCCCAGGGGATACCATCGTTCAATGCCTGCTGCATAGCTTTCACCTGTTTCTCGGTTTTTGCGAATAGATGCCGCACATGGAGCTGAATATTATTTTTATGATATGCTTGCAACAGGTCTTCCTCTGAAATCTCGATGGATTCCTCAATTTCGGTTCGATATACCGCTTTTCGGAGCTCTTCATTTTCGAACCATTCAACAATTTTCTTCACCACCGGGTCTGTATTGTATCCTCGCCGTCGTCCCTCATTGGCGAATAGCTTTTTTTGAATGAGCAGCTCCAGATGTGCTCGGAGTGCAGCCGCTCCTCGTTTTGATGGTGTCCAATGCGGAAGAAGCTCATAGCTGAGGAGCAGCTCCTGGGCGGTAATTTTTTCTTTCCCGACAACGGCGACCGTTTGTTCATTCAGTTTGGGTTCGGAGCAGGAAATGAATAGAAGGATAAAAAAATATATGAAATTTGAATGATGACGTGTTGACATGATGATTTTGTATAAGATTTTTAGTAACTATCTAGCGAAATTTCACCTCAAACCGACAAGTATTCCAAACAGTCATTCCCGAGATCTTTTAGGCAGGAATCCACTACTGACACAACCCGAACGAATGGATTCCCGCTAACAGCATGCGGGAATGACAGGTCGACGCAATCAAAAAACTTGCCCTGTTTGGTCAAGTTTTCGGTGACAAGGATCTCAGCCACCTCACTTTTGGTCCACGTTGAAAGCCTTCGACTCCGCTCAGGCTGAAGGAGGGCTTCATGCTGAGCAGAGTCGACGCATGAATTTGACGATTTCAAAGGGTGGCGGAATAGTCGCGATTTTCATTTTTTTAATAGCGTTGGCTAAAAATCTCAGTATTTATTGTCACCGCGAGCGCCACCGCGAAGCAATCTCTCGATTCTTTGGAAATGAAAAGATTGCTTCGCTCCACTTGTAACTGATCATAGGAGCAAATCTGTATAATTGAAAAAGGCTTTGTGTCATTCAGAAGGAATCCTGTCAGTGCTAAATATCTGATCAAAGGGTTAACAAGATTCCTCCTGAATGACAACTGCGTTCACTTTATTTTTATAATCCGACCCCTGTGATGGGTTAGCTCCACTTCGTTCCGTTCGCAATGACGGGACGATGAAAAGCTAACCCTTCTGGTTATCTAATTAGCTCAGCGACTTTTCGAAAGGGTCATTCCCGAGAGCCGTAATCGGGAATCCATTGCAACTGAGCAGCGTGGATTCCCGCTCAACGGCATGCGGGAATGACACCAGGAGGAATATTGTGATTTGCGGGGTAAACTGGATAACCAGAGCTAACCCTTGACAAGTATAATAAAACAAAGGGGAGAAAGGCTGATGGCTTTCTCCCCTGAAAATTGAAAAGCGAGTTACCAATGATAATTTCAGCTACCAGACATTACACTCGATTTTACTTCACCAAGAGCATCTTCATGGTAGAGGCAAAGTCACCTGCTTCGAGATGATAGAAATAGATACCACTGGCAACAGGATTACCATTCAAATCTAAGCCATTCCAGGTTACACGATAGCTGCCAGGAGCCTGTTTTTGATCGACTAAAGTAGCGATCTTTTGCCCAAGAGAATTATATATGCTTAGATTCACCGGCACCGCTTCAGGTAGCGCATAAACGATGTCAGTTGTCGGATTGAATGGGTTGGGGTAATTCTGCTGCAACTCAAACTCGGTTGGTAATGCTGCATCTGCAATCGTTTCGACGCTCGTTTCGCGCCACTGGCTGCCGAAGATATCGGTAGGCAGAACAAACAGCGGGTTAGTGTCATCGATTAACACCACATGATTCATCCCAATGCCGGCCTCATTGTCCATCGGTTGATTACCAGCATTCAAGGTATCCACTCCTGCCGCATAGATCGAATATTTGTACAGATTTGTACCCGAAGAGCCGGTAGCAAACAATACATCTGCGGTCCAGATGCCATCGCTTGCCACAGCATCACCACCCGTAGCTCCATCATCATACATCCGAATCAATACCGTCGTGTCGGATACACCCCAGGAACCACCCCAATTGTTCCAATCGCCGGTTACCCAGACACTCTTGATGCCCTGGAACGGTTGCTTGTTGTACCAATCCAGCGCACCATTGACATCCACACTGAAGCGAACCGTCACATCCTGCGATAAGGGTTTGCCTGCTGGCAAAACATTGGGCTTGAGCGGATCCAACACGAGGTCACTGCCGGTAAATTCAAACGAATGATTCGAGCCGGCCTCCCAACCATTATCCATAAAATGATCGGTAGGATAGCCACGAAATTTCCACTCAATATTGTCACCAGGCGCAGCCGTCACGCTCGCATCGTAGACGTAAAGCGATGGATCAAATGGGTCCGGCTCCATCGACTCGGTATTAGCCCAACCATTCATGCCTCCGACGATGCGAATGCTATCCACCGACGGATCGAACCAACCCTTGTCCAGCATCTCCGACATATCCGCCTGAAAGGTCACTGTGGCCGTCACCGACAGCACGGCTTGATCATTGAAATACACCACATCGAGAATCTGACCGCCGGCCAATAACGTAAATTTACGATTGGAGACACTCTCCCACTGATCAGCGCCACCTGCGGGAATAAGAACAAATTTGTACTCTACTTCTGTACCTATCAGCGAATCGGGCAGATTCACCACCAGCGTGTAAATCTTGTCGCTATCAGCGTCGGTCAATCTATCCTGAGTGCCCGACCAACCATTGAATGACCCACGAACAACCAACGTGTCATTGACCGGGTCAAATGTGCCAGACTGAATCTGGATGTCCATGTTGCATTGAAAAGTGACAGGATTTTGAGCACCAATTCCCGTTTTGGAAATGGTGAGCGTTTTATCCCCGCTAAACGAAACCGAATTTTGAGTGCTCATGTCCACCGAGCCGTTGGCACCATCTAATGTGAAAGTAAACTGCCCGTCCGGCAGATTAGCTGAATTCCAGCTCACGGTGGTGTTCCTTCCAGCCGCATTTATCACCCTCAGTGACCACGTTATATCCGTATTATAAGGGGAAACCCATGCCCGAATATCCGAGGTCAAATAGGTGGGGAACGCAACAATTTCGAAAAAAGCATAATAGGTCATCCCGGGGGGAGCTGCTGCTGCATCCAGGCCAGCGTCAAATCCATCCGTGGCAGCTGGATCGCCTCCAAACGAGAGGTTAAAACTGGTCTGACCATCAGTAACTGTCACGGGAACCGACCATTGTGCTAACACACTGCTATTGCTGGTTACAAAAGCTGCGAATAAAAAGATGAGAAAAATCGATAACGGTGAAAATTTCCTCATTTTAATTTCCTCCTTAATTTAAGATTCTCTAAAAAGGAATATAATGCTTCAGATCCTTAGTATCTAGTGTCTGAACGAAAACTCAATCAGTCCCCGGTTGTCCGACCGAAGGGATGTCACCGGGTGTCTGTAAGCTCTTTAGCAGCAATGATAGTCACAAACACCCGGTGATTCGCTTCACTCAACAACCGGGGTTTTCGTCCAAGCACTATATACAGGATAAATAAACTTAGAAGAATATCTTATCTGAAATTACAAAATGAACTTAATATACTATCATCTTCTTTTTTTCACCACCTCCTTGTCTTGATTGATTTATAAGTGATACCTGAATTAAACGATTTCCGGGATGGTATCGGTTTGTAAGTCAGGGAAATTCCCACATTCAAGGAATTACCGAGAAACTCGTTAAGGTAGAGTTCTCATTCCTATGAAAGCAGAAATCTCATACATTCACAGAAAAACAGTCCAGAAAGTGTACAGTTTAACCGATATATTGATTACTCCCAAAAACCCAGTGACTTATCCGACACCTCCTTTCCAGCTTGTTAGTTTTTTGGAAAATTTATGTTATGACTTTCATGATTTCTTTGGTGCTGTATCGCACTGCGCAATCCATGAAGGAATTACACTCCAAGAAATAAAGCACACTGTAAATCTGAAAAACACGTCATTTCGAGTATAAACACTTACTACAATGCTCTGATTTTGAGCCTTAGCTTGTGTTTGTTTTTTATCAGGCTAAAGCTGTGCGCGTCTGATTATCCAATTAGCTCAGCAACTTTTCGATAGGGTCATTCCCGAGAGCCGTAATCGGGAATCCATTGCACCTAAGTGGCGTGGATTCCCGCTCAACGGCACGCGGGAATGACAACAGGAGGAATGTTGTGATTTGCGGAGTAAATTGGATAACCAAACTTTGCGCGTCGTGATTCTCACTTAAAATCCGATGGCAACGCTGATTATTTTGTCGACATTACCAAAACGGCCGAATGCTTGGTAAGCGTAATCGATTTTGGCCTTCACATTACCGATGAATGTATACATTACCCCGGCGCCCAGTGTCAAATCTTTTTCACTATCTTTTGCAAATAAAGAAGTATAACCAGCGCGCAACGTTACCATATCATTAAATATGTATTCGCCCCCAATATTTACTTGCTCAATATTGTCGTTGGGGTGTGTAGCATCTATTGAGAGCCAGAGTTGATTATTCGGCACATCTTGAAGCAGGTCATAAGAAACCCCCACTCGCAGATGCAATGGCAGATCAAATCTATCGGTACTTAAATCAGCATTAATTTTATCATTATTACCCTCACGCAGCGGATCAATATCGTGCTGTACCAGAATATCGCGACCGTCCATTTGCATCTTTGTGCCGAAGTTGGTGATGTTGGCTCCAATCCGCAGTCCTCGAAATTGAGTGATAAACATGGTGCCGATATCGATGGCAAAACCGCTGGCAGAGGAATTTAAAATATATTCGTTGATATATTTAAAATTGAATCCAATCGAAAAGCGATCGGTCAGACTGCGCGCATAGGTTACGCCCAAAGCATAGCTGCCAGCACTAAACATTTGACCGGTACCTTCGGGATAATACTCTGTAGTACGTTCCATTTCTGACATACTCAAAACGGTTGCATTCAAACCAAAGGAGCCAACCTTAGGTAGTGCAACGATTACCCCTGCATAATCAAAGTTGATGTCAGCAATCCATTCACTATGATTGAAAAATGCTTCGGCGCCCTGCAACAACGCAATACCAGCCGGGTTCCAATACATGGCCGAAGCATCATCAGCCATGGATACAAAGGCTCCACCCATTCCAATCGCGCGTGCACCTACACCGATTTTTAGAAAATTAGCGGCGGTCGTACCAACTTTTGTGACACCGAATACGGTCAATGGCATCACAATCAACAAGATTATTGTCAGCGCTATCGTTATTTGCTTTTTCACGGTTTGACCTCATTTGTAAGGTTCAAATTGGTTACCATTTCAAATCAATTTAAACAAAGCGATAACAACCTTGTGAAAGCTTCATCTTCCATAAGGCTATTTGCTATTTTACTTGATAACCGCAAATTTACCCACTTTTTCACCAATGCCGGGCGCATCAATATGGTAGATATATACACCATACGCAATATCCAATTTGTCGCGTGTGAGCATATCCCATCTTTTCGTCCCGTTGTTGAACGTCCCATGATGTTCAAGGGTTTGCAACAATTCTCCGTCAATCGTGTAAATCCGGATGGTACAATTCATGGGCAGGTGTGTGAAGTGAATTTCACGATCGCCGCGGCCGGTATCGAATGGATTTTTCGGTTCCCAAATCGCACCTGCTATGTATGGATTCGGCACAACTTTAATGCTATCCATTTCTATGGCCGCCCGCTTAGCATCAACTTCAGCCGCTTTTGAGGAAAAGACAAACGTATCGCCTTTTCTAAATGGCTTGGTTGTAGTTACTTTGAATGTATCGCCAACAGTTGGTTTGTGTGAGGTGGTGTCATTTCCAGCCAATGCAAACTTCCAGGTCACCAGCGTCGTATCCTCTGACTCCTCAAAAAAGATGACCTGATCGTTTGCAGATAATCTCCCTTTCTCAATAAAATAATCTGCCGGTCGGCGATAATCCAGAAATGCGTATTTAACTCTCTCGTCGGTTGTTCCATCGATCACATAAAAATTTGTGAGTGTCGGTAATATCGTTACTTTTAGGACGGATGTACCTCTTTGCTGCCACATCGTTAATGAGTCTGAGATCTGATCCACATTTTCAGTAAAGACAATACGATAATCGACAGGATAAGCCACACCCTTATTCAGAATGCCATAAGCTGAATAGGGTATAAAGGTATAGCTATACATATAATCATAAGTAGGAGACCAACCGGATTCGTCAATAATGCGCTGGATTTTCCAATCATTGTCGATATTGAGGCGTAGACCATCAAAAAAATCACGGCTCCCATCGATATCCTGTGTGCGATCAACCAGTACCTCTACCGAATCACCCGAAGCAACATGAGTCGTAAATTCGACATCAATTAATGTATCGCTGGTGCCCCCGGTAATATCTATTATCGTATAGCCTGACGTGACCGGGACAATTTCATGCGGATCGCGCCAATCAACGTTGGGTTCTCCTGGGGTCGGTGCGCCATCCCCCTCACCCACATCCGGGCCCGGATAATCAGCAGCTTCAGGTCCAAGACCATCCGCACCAACATCATCAAACCGATTCCAGTCATAATCATTGTCAAGTCCATCGGTTGCCGTATCCTTAAACTCGAGAGAGTATTGATGGTTATCTTTAATCGCGGTTTCATCGACTATTTCAAGCGTCACCGCACCTGTACCAAATACGCCGGGTTCTGGCGGCAAGCTTTGTCGGTGCTCACGTTTTACGTAACCTGCTGCCGGGGGATTAGGCGTTACCACAATCACATTTTTATTGGTCTCAACATTCCCTGCTTTATCTATCGTTGCAAATTTCGATGTCTCTGAGGGTTGAATACCCAAAGCGACTTCACCACGATCATAAGCTGTCACCGCATAAAAATACGTGAGACCATTCAACACCGATGTATCGTGGTAGGTATGTCGCAAACCAGTATCTTCCCCGAGATAGAATTGCGCTCCGTTGAAACCAGTTGGAAAGAATCCGGTAATACCGTTCTTTTTATCAAATTGCTCAATAGGTGCATCCAGTTTCCTGGAGCCAAAGGCGTCCGTAACGGGCAGTGCGTCCTGGAAGCCTGGATCAGATGCGCGATAAATTTTATATCCTTCAAAATCATAGCCAGAAAGTACATCGCGCGAGAGTTCCGCTTTATCGTCCCAATAAAGCGTGACCTCGTTGTCTCCAGCTACTGCCCAGACTGTAGGTAAAACCGGCGCTTTAGCGAAATTGTAATTCTCATCATAAATTTTCTGAACCGTTTGTTTGGTTCGAATTAAGTCCTGTATTTTTCGACCAAATAAGATGGCCACCGAAATACGTTCGGTTTCGCGGGGCTTGAGTGGGAAATAACCCGAACCGTAGATAAAGTCTCCATCCACATTGCCGGCAGTGCTATTGAAATAACCGGGTTGCATAAAGCTCCAAATTTGTTCGTCATCTCGCAGACTGAATTTGTTAAATGGAAAAAAGAAATAGAAACTGGTCAATCCCAACTGATCGGATTCTTTGATATCCGTTTTATCGATATGGGGTTCTCCCGGCAAATCGGTACCTAAACCGGAGGTAGGCATCCCATCCCCTTCGCCGGGATCGCCCGTGCTTTCCTGGCCGTCCAAGCCGACATCATCCGCTAATGGACTCCAATCGCCATCATTGTCGATGCCATCATCCCGGCGCTCGTCGATCAGCGGATTGTCCAAGCCATCATTGTTTAGCCAATCTTTGTATTTCAAGCCATCATAAACAAAGGAAGTTTGAAAAACATTCGGGGCGATTTCTACTTCGGCACCGTTATTCTCGTCAATCAAACCATCCAGGTTATCATCTAAACCGTTGAAAGGAATTTCTTCGACAGTTGAGCCAGCATAGACAACTCTTCGGTAGCGCTTTCGCTGAATCACCACCGAGTCAGGCATATCGATGAGGGTTCGGCGGTAATTAGTGTAATCAATGATGACAACCGGATCACCCGCTTGAATGGTTTTAGGCTGGAATGTGTTGATATTTATGGTTGGACCAGTTCCGATAGCACCATCACCATCATTATCAATGCCATCAATCGAATTACCCGGGCTCTCAAGGAAGGCTGTGCCGCAGGAATAAACAGGTGTCCAACCGCCCTGTCCGATCCCATCGAAGTCCCAGGTATAGGTGACGTTTTCTTCCTTATCAAAATCAGCACTATCGTCCTCGCCATCGCCACCAACCATTCCCCCCCATATCGTGGCAAATACAACTTTATCATATTCGGTTGTACCGATATTGGTGATATCAAAAAGGGTGAATAATACATCCTGCGCTAGAACCTGCGACCACTGGAAGCCTCTACAGACCGCCTGTAATCCTAAACCGCGACGGTCGGTATCGGTAGAGTCAGGATAAAACAGGTAGCGTTGGTCATTATAGTCATCCATCACGTAGAAACTTTCTTGATCGGCATTGAAATAATTCTTACCAAAATAGCCGTTCCACTTACCCGGCCAACCAGGATCAACCAAATCACCCATTCTATCGGGCCACACATCCGGCCAGGTCGCGCCAAATTTATCGGCGCTCTTATAAGACGCTGCTGTTAATGGATTGATAGCCAGATTATCATATTCCGTATCTTTCAAATCGGTCATGGCGACTAAGGTTGTATCTGGATTTGCATAGCCGGGTAGTGCCTCCCAGGTATACCAAAGAGAGCCATCCGAAGATTTGTCCCCCGTGCGTGCGCTCACCTGGGGACCACGGGGCGTTACCACAGAGTGCCTGGTTTCGCCGTAAATATCGGTGATCTCAGCCCCAACCATCACCAGCATATCTCCGATATATTCGTGACCGCTGTTAATGGGATACTCGCCACCGATATCCTCCGGTTTGCTGCCAATCCGTCCAACGAATCCATTGTTATAGAATGTGGTTCTAATTTGATTCCCGCTATGTATGTTGCTTCGCTCTTCATCGAAGGAACCATGCGGCTTAGGTTGAGCCATCGATGAATGTGAAAATAGAAGAATGAGCGAAATCACCAGGAAAAGTAATAATCGTTTTTTTACCATAGTTTCATCCACCATATTATTAAGTTCGCTTAAAACATAATGGAAAAGCCGAGCTGAATTTGACGTGGTTCGATGTACCATTCGGTATGAACTTGATTATCGTCCAGCAGGCTCACGCGTTTTGGATCATCACTGGCGTTGCGCAGATCCAGTGTATAATCGGCATCACCGGTATCATCATGAACGCCTGTCTGCCCTCTTGCATCGAAAATATTGTAGACATACGCAAAAATTGAGTAGCGGATAGCATTGAACTTGAATTGTTTGTAAAGTTTTAAATCGAAAGAGGTAACATTTGGTTTTCGAGCGCTGTGCTCACGAAGCCCCGAAAAAGCGCTTGCACCGGCAATTTCACCTTTGGCGAATCTGGGTGTGTAGGGTGTACCGGTCCAGAAGCGGCCAATGATACTGGCTCGCCAATCTTGTGTTCCCACACTGAAATGTCCATTTAGCGTATGTCTTTGGTCCCATCCGAGCGGTATGATTTGAATGCGCGGGGCTTTATTATTCTTCCTATCATTATACTCGTCCTGCGGATTCGAAGCCGAACCCTCAGCGATCATGTAGGTATAATCGAGAGACGCCTCGAAATAATTAGCATAGCGCTTATTGGCCGAAAGCGTAATCCCTTTGACGTTTGAATAATCCTTATTGATATATTGGGTATAAGACACACTCGGTGAATATGTGGATATCAATGGACTCGCACCGACCCAATCCCGAATGTCACGGTAAAAAAGCGTCACATCGATACCAATGTCATCAGTCATTTGTTGCTGCAAGCCAATTTCGTACATGACGGTTTTTTGAGGTTTCAGATCAGCATTGCTCATGAAGGCATCAATTCCCTGCGTTCTTGAAACCTCTAAATCAGGATTTGAATTGTCCGTACCGTCATTCGCACCGTATAAAATTCGAAATGACGGCATCTGGAAAAAATGACCATAAGAAAAGTGAATAACGCCTCTATCCGTGATTGGATAGGCAATCCCAAAACGGGGACTCACCTGGTATTTCTTCGAAGCATCCTTCCACCAAAATGTCTCCCTCTCCTCTAACGAATACTGTCGATGCTCCACCAAATAGGGGCTATTGATGTTCGGATCTTTCGGATCGGCCAGGATCTTTGCATTCGGATCAAAATAGTCGAAGCGAATTCCCAGGTTGACGATCATATCTTTGAATTCCATTTTATCCTGAATGTAAGCAGCCAGCTCAAGCGGTTTGTGATGGTAGTCATTGTAATCG
>Ga0111192_1008_pt1 | contig 24116 bp, 17 predicted proteins | sample DeeMarSWOR324_28_FD_80360 | JGI IMG/M metagenome (GOLD analysis project Ga0111192, IMG submission 80360) | bacterium SM23_57 | reverse complement strand
CGCGTCCCGATCACCCGATCCGCTGACGATCAGCACCAGCGCGTTACCCTCCTGCCAATCGCTCTGGTCAATCACTTCCTGGATGAGAGAAGACAGATCTGGACTTTGCTGTTTCTCCGATTGCTGCCCCGCAAGATCCCAGGGCTCAGGCGACCATTTGACCGAGGCTTTGGTCCTCTTGCGTGAGGAGATATTCTGGTCTGCCTTTGTGAACGACTCGGCATCGCCGGACAGTTCCGCTTGAATCGTCAGATCGGTCGGCTCGCCACTTTCGTCCTCTACCGTAAACTGTAGATAGGCCTTCTCGATCCGGGTTCCCTTGGGGATATGGATGTCTACAAAGCGTATGCCGACGACTTTGACGTCTTCGGGTGCGCCCTCACTCATGGCCAGATCCAGATCGCCATTATGCAAAATGATGTTTCCGGCCTTGTATTCTTCTGCATCGTCCGTGCCCCTGGTAACGAAGTAATTGCCTTCGCGTTGGAAAGCGGCCACTTGCTCGCCAGCGGCCCTTTCCTCCTGTTGCCAGTTAATAACCTGCTCTACTGTTGCCGATTTCCAAACCTTCGCCGTCTCGTCCACTCCAGCCGTAATGATCCGCTGACCATCCGGGAAAAAGGCTACAGAGTAGATCATATTACTGTGCCCCTTGAGGGTGAGCAATTCCTTGCCACTGACCATCTCCCAAACCTTGGCTGTCATGTCGGTGCTGCCCGTGATGATCCTTCGGCCATCTGGCGAAAAAGCCACGCCATAGATCGCTCCGCCATGTCCTTTGAGAGTGAGCAATTCCTTGCCACTGGCCGTCTCCCAAACCTTGGCTGTCTGATCCCAACTCCCAGTGGCCACCAGCCGACCATCCGCGGAGAAGACTACGCAGTTGAGCGGCTTACCGTGGCCTTTGAGTGTGAGCAGTTCCTCGCCGGTGTCCGTATCCCAGATTTTGGCCGTCTTATCGTTACTGCCTGTGACTAGCTGTCGACCATCGGGGGAAAAAGCTACGGCCCAGACTGTACCATTATGTCCCCGAAGGGCAAGCAGTTCTTTGCCGCTGGCCGCATCCCAGACATTAACCATTCCAGGTCCACCACCCGTGGCGATCCGCTGGCCATCCGGAGAAAAGGCTACCGACGTGATCACAGGGCTGTGCCCTTGGAAGCTCAGCAGCTCCTTACCACTGGCCACCTCCCAGACTTTAGCCGTCCCATCCTGACTGCCCGTGATGATCCTTCGGCCATCCGGGGAAAAAGCCACGCCATAGATCGCTCCTCCGTGTCCTTTGAGTGTGAGCTGTTCCTCACCACTAACCACATCCCAGATCTTGACTGTCTGATCCATACTCCCAGTGGCCACGAGCCGACCATCCGCGGAGAAGACTATGGGCGTCAGCCTCTTGCTGTGCCCTTTGAGACTGAGCTGTTCCTCGTCGCCTGCCAAATCCCATAGCTTAGACGTGGAATCCGCACTGCCTGTCACTACCTGTCGGCCGTCCGGGGAAAAAGCAACTGACCAGACTACATTACTGTGGCCCTGGAGGGCGAACAGTTCCTTGCCGCTGGCCGCCTCCCAGACATCAACCATCCCATCCATGCCGCCTGTGGCAATCAGTCGACTATCCGGAGAAAAAGCGACCGATGCGATTGCGGGACTGTGCCCCTGGAGGCTAAGCAGTTCCTTACCACTGTTCACTTCCCAGACCTTTGTCGTCCCATCTAAACTGCCCGTGATGATATACTGGCCATCGGGGGAAAAATCTGCGGAGCTGATTGGGCCGTTGTGGCCCTGGAGGGTGAACAACTCCTCACCACCGCTCGCGTCCCAGACCTTGGCCGTCCCATCATAACTGCCGGCCACGATCCGTTGGCTATCCGGGGAAAAGCCTGTGGACCGAATTGGCATGCTGTGTCCTTTGAAGGTGAGCAGTTCCTTACCACTACCCGCGTCCCAGACCTTGACTTTCTGATCATCGCCGCTCGTGACGATTCGCTGGCCGTCCGGGGAGAAGGATACGGAAAAAATGCGAGTGCGATGCGCCTGGAATGAGATCAGTTCCTTCCCGCTGGCTGCCTCCCAAATCTTGGCCGTCCCATTCCAACCGGGAGTGATAATCCGCTGACCGTCAGGGGAAAACGCCACCGCTGAGGCTCCGGAGGCATAGTGGAGCGTGAGCAGTTCTTCACCACTGTTCGCATCCCAGACTTTAGCCCTCCCGTCAGAACTGCCCGTGACGATCCGCCGACCGTCCGGGGAGAACGCGACGGACCTAACGCCCTCGCTGTGTCCACGGAACGTTCTGGTTTCCAGATGTGCCTGCCGCTGCCAGTAGTACCACTCAAAGCCGCGGTCGGGGTAGGCGGCGGTTTCCTCCAACAGTTGCCGAAAACGTCCCATGTTGTTCTGTTCCCAGGCGTGCTGTGCCAGGTTCATATTCGCGGCGTAGAGTAATCTCCGCGCCTCCTCCTCACTCGCCTCGGCCCGCTGACGCTGCTCCTCGGCCTTTTTCTGGGCGGTCACTGCTTGCTGTTGCGCGACTAAGGCGTTATCGCGTTCTTTAACGGCAATTTGCGCCTGCCGATCCTTCTCGGCCTCCGCGCGAAGCGCCTCGTTCTTGGCATTCGTCGCGACCGTCGCCTGCCAGACGCTCACGACCAAACCCAGCACAATAACCGCTGCTACCATGGCCACCGTCATGACCGAGCCAGCATGTTTGCGAACAAACTTCTGCACACGGTAGATCGTTGTCTCTGGACCAGCCAGCAACGGATTTCCGTTGAGATAATTCCGCACATCATCCGCCATGTCGGAGGCAGACTTGTAGCGGCGGCAGCGATCCTTCCGCATCGCTTTGAGAGGAATCCATTCCAGTTCCCGGTGCAAACGTCGAGCCAACGGGATCACCTGTGTGCCACGCTTGGCGGCAATCGCCTTGGCTTGCTCACCCAGACCCGTCAGCCTCAAACTCGGCGAGGCGGGCTCCATCTCTCGAATCGTCTGCTGGATTTCGGCCAGGCCTGCGCGTTCGAAGACCTCGCTTTCAAACGGCAGCACGCCGGCCAATAGCTCATACAAGACCACACCCAGCGAGTAGATGTCTGAGCGGGTATCAATGTCCTGCGTAGCAAGATCGACCTGCTCGGGACTCATATACTCCGGTGTGCCGAGCAGATGGCCCTGAAGGGTAACGAAGGTCTTGTCCGTCAAAGGTTGGGTGATTGCCTTGGCAATCCCGAAGTCAATGATCTTGGGCACCGCCCGGTCCCCCTGGATCGAAACCAGGATATTGGAGGGCTTGAGATCCCGATGGATGATCCCCTTCTGGTGCGCGTGCTGAACCGCCTCGCAGACTTGCTCGAACAACCGTAATCGCTGCTCGATCGTCAGCTTATTCTCATCGCAATAGCGAGTGATGGACATGCCGCGGACGTATTCCATCACAAAGTACGGTCGGCCGGTCTCCGTCGTGCCCGCATCAAAGACGTGGGCAATATTAGGATGGTCAAGGACGGCCAAAGCCTGACGTTCGGCCGCAAAGCGCGCTATCACCTGTCTGGAATCCATACCGGGCTTAATAATCTTGAACGCCACCCGGCGTCGGACCGGCTCTTTTTGCTCGGCCAGGTAGACCAGGCCCATCCCGCCTTCGCCGGTCAGCTCCAACAACTCGTAATGGCCGATGACGGTACCAGGGCCCTCCATCTGAGGAGCATGGTCCGCCGTCACGTTGGATCCGACCGGCGGAGATTCCAGAAAATCGCCAATCTCATCCTGGGCTTTGAGTAATTCCTCGACACGGGCCCGTAGATCCGAGTCGTTGCCGCATACGGCATCGAGATAGGCAGATCGTTCCGCTTCGGACGTCTTCTCCCGGGCCGCATTGTAGATGGCCTCAATATCATCCGATTTCTCAACCATGGTACTTTCCTTTCGAACTGTGTTTCGGTCGTTCATTAGTACATGGCGTCATCCAGGGCAAAAACCCCTCACGGAAAATCGAAAAAAACAGAAATTTGTAAAAAAAGAGCACTCAAGGAGAGCCTCACGTGCTCTTTTGCACCTCGCAAAAAAGCCAGACGCGGGCGTAGGACCAGTATCGCTCAGCCGTCGCATGGGAGATGTCCAGCATCTCGGCGGCTTGCTCCAGCGTCAAGCCAGCGAAGTATCGCAGTTTGACCAGTTCGGCTTTGGCCGGGTCCTCGTTAGCCAGTTTCACCAGCGCCTCATCCAGCGCCACCACGTCCTCCGCAGGGCTTTCAACGGCCATGAGGGCCTCATCAAATGCGGCTCGGTGCCAATTGCCACCATGTCTGAGACGCTGCTTACGTCGGGCATTATCGACAAGGATCCGGCGCATGGCCTCCGCGGCGGCCGCAAAGAAATGGGTTCGACTCCTCCAATTCTGCCCCTCCGAACCCACGAGACGCAGATAAACCTCATGGACAAGTGCCGTGGCTTGGAGGGTCTGGCCCGGCTTTTCCCGGCCGAGCTTCTGGGTGGCCAACTGACGCAGTTCCTCGTAGACTGCTGGAAGCAGCCGGTCGACAGCCCGGCTATCCCCCTCCTCAATGGCCACCAGAATGCGCGTCACGTCGCTCATGGCTATTCTCGATTGAGGATTTCTGTTGAGATACCATTATAGCGAGTATCGACCATCACCACAAACGTACGCGGCATTTACTTCTCACTTGGATTTACTCCTCGGATGCGTCCACCGGCTAAGTAGAAGCACCACGGCCTTTGTAGCGAGATACCCGAGGATTGAAAAAAGGCCACAGAATCGCAATCAAAGCATCCCCTTACGGGAGATTCACGCGCGTGTAATCCTAAACGGCCGCGGGACCTTGTCATCGTATTGATAGAACGGTGTAGCAAAATGCTAAGTCTCTACCAAATAAAGACTTGCCGCAAGCCGGAAACGGCGCTTACAAACCAGCTTACAAACAGAACCGAGAATTTTGCCTCAAACGGGGCCAAAGAGTGTTTCGACAGTCGACCTACGGCCAGAGGACTTCGTCTCTTAACCTTCTATCAGGTAGGTGGATTCTATTTTGTCTAAAATGATCGGGCCCTGTACCGAATTGCTCGGTATAGGCCCCGAACAGATGTCAATTCAACTGTTGATCGAACAAGCGCGGCGTTTACTTGCCCGCAGCTTCTCAGGGCTGATAGAGTCGGATATCATCAATGTACATCATCCCTGATCCACCTACCGCTGCCATTCCGGACTTGGTGCCCAGTCCAATCGCAATCTTATCCACGTTAGTCAGATCGATGCCCTGACCGGCAAAGGCTTGCAGCGAAATCCGCCACTGCTTCCAGGCCGTGTTTGTTGCCGCACTTGGATCATCGTGGGCCATTATTGCCGGCGCTCTGGCGGCGTTGGAGATCGCGACATACAACGGATCGGCCGCATTGGCTGGATCGCCCTGGAACCACAGCGACAATTCGGCAACGTTCTCCTCGGTCCAGTCCCGCAGCCGTGTTAGCGTCAACACCGCCTCCGAATTCGTGACGCCGCCCTCGTTGGCATAAAGCAACGGCATGGACTGAGAGCCGCTGTGGACAACCGTCCACTCGGCATAGGGAGGCAGCAAGTAGCCGACCTGTGAACCGTTCCCGGCGATGCCAAACCCGTCGATCCAGTGCTGCCAGATCGCTTCGCCGGCCACGTCGTCATCGGTGTAGCTCTCAAAATCATCTACTGTGCGGAAATCCGCCACCGTGAAGGTCCAGATTCTCCCTCTGCTGATTGTCCCATCGGTATTGACTTCGTCGATGCGCCAGTAGTAGGGTCCGCCTCCCCATTCAACACCTTCCGGGGGAGTATAACTGGTCCCACTCTGGCACCCTCGGTACACGCCTGTTGTATCGGAGGCATCGGCATCCGCCACGGCCGTTTCATCCGTACCGAAGTACACGTCGTGCTCTGAAGCCTTATCTCCCGGTGACCACGTCAGAGGCGTCGCCTCCACGATATCCACCATTGAACCGTTTGCTGGCTGCGGGTCCCACGCAATATCAAGATCGCCTCTCATGGTCTGCTTGATCTCTTCGGGCGTCAGCGCACGGCTGTAGAGGCGAAGATCATCCATGACGCCGGCAAAGTTGTAACTGGACGTATTGAAGGGTTCACAGCCAATGTAGAAACTCCCGGACGAAGCGCCCAGCTCGTTCATTGTCTGCAACTGTCTATCCAACTCGCCATCGACGTATGTCCTGATGTAGCCGCCTTCTTGAGAATAGACACCGGCGACGTGATACCATGTCCCAGTCTCTAAGGTCGTTCCGCCCACGACATCTCTGTTGAGCGTCGCCGCGTTGCCGGCGTCTCGAATCTCGAATTCCACCTTGTTGTTACTGAAGACGGTCATCTTATAACCGCCGTTGGCCCCGTCCTGGTTGCCCCCAACTTTGTGATCGAGGTCTAGGGCATGAACCTTTATCCACGCGGTCATCGTGACCGCCTCGACAATGGCTAGGCTGGAATCACTGCCGCAATTGAGAATGTCGCCGGAACCATCGAACTCCAGGGCGCCGTCTACCTGGCCGGCTACCCACTGCGGGTCCCCTTGAAATTCGCCGTGATTGCCATGACCGGACCAGTCGAGGGCCAGAGCACCCTCGCCTTCATCGAACGTCCACCAGCCGATCAATGCAGGATCCGCTACGGACACTTCCGGTATTGTCCCGAAACTCCAGACGTCGCCCTTGATTGTCGCAAGACCGTCGAACTCATCGACCCGCCAATAGTAGGTCTTTTCAGACTCCAGGGGTCCCGGATTGTAACTCGCCACTGGTGCGATCATACCGCCCGTGGCATTGCTCACCGTGTCAAAATCTTCACCGAAGTAGACCGTGTGCAGTCTCGCATCGAATCCCGACGTCCAACTGAGCGTCAGGTCGGTGGCATCAATGAACGCGCTCCCGTCAGCGGGAAATGGGTTGTAGGCCTTCTTGGACGGAACCGAAAAGCTCCAGTTGGGCCCTCTCCACGGACTGTTGGGATCGGCATCATTGACTTCGTCGATTCGCCAATAGTAGGTGGTGCCCGGAACGAGACCATCAGGATAGGCAAATCCAGGGAAGCCGGCGACATAATACGTGCCGCTCTGGTTGCCTTGAAAGGCGTCGCCGGTCCCGTCGTTGACATCATCAAAATTGTCGCCAAAGTACACATCATGCGAGACGGCAGAGTCGCCCGGTCTCCACGAAAGCGTCACCCAAGTATCTGCATAGAGCTCGCCGTCGGCGGGGCTTGGGTTCGAGGCAAACGGATACTCAGCTCCACCACCTGTCATAACACCCAGAATCTCCGGCTCTCTCAGCGCCCGGCTGTAAAGACGAAGATCATCCATGACGCCGTTGAAATGGTAAGCGCCCGTATTGTAAGGTTCGCAACCAATGTAAAAATTCCCCGGTGAAGCGCCAAGTTCATCCGTCGTAGCCAATTCTCTATCCAGAACGCCATTGACGTATGTCCTGATGTAGCCATCTTCCTGAGAATAGACGCCGGCGACGTGATACCAAACTCCCACGTCCAGCGTTGTTCCACCGGCGACATTTCTGTTGAGGACGGCCGCGTTACCGGGAGTTCGAATCTCGAATTCGATCCTGTCGGTATTGTACATGCTCATCTTATAGCCGCCGTTGGCCCCATCCTGGTTGCCCCCAATCTTGTGATCAATCCCCTGAGCACCGAGTTCGATCCACGCCGTCATCGTGACCGCCCCTGAGATCATCAAACTGGAATCATTCCCACAGTCGATAAAATCACCGGATCCGTCGAATTCCAGCGCGCCAGCAAACCGTCCGTCCACCCACTGGGGGTCGCCGTTGAAGGTGCCGTCATTGCCGTTGCTGCTTGAGTCGAAGGCCACGGCTCCGGAGCCGTCGTCAAACCGCCAATAGCCGGCAAGATCCGCATCAGCAGCTTTCGCCAAGTTCGTCAGAACGAGTCCTAGCGCCGCAACCAAGGAGGTTGAAGAAATGAGTCGTCTGCACATGTAGGTTCTCCCTATGAAAGTAAGTTTGAATAGTCGCGCTCTGGCCATACGCCAAAGCAACCGAGAATGATTTGCGGCCTTATGGTCGCCGTACCTGATCTGTATCTGTTTGAATCGATTCTCTGTGACGTTACCTTCTTTCTGCCCTTCCCATGCCCTATGGGCGACGGAGCCTATGCCGAATCGCTCGGCGTAGGTCCCGAATTGATGTCAATCCGACTTTATTCCACCGTTAGGTATCTTGTGGACGACAGGGCCGCTAACTACTGACCCGCAGCTTCGCCGACTCGATACAACCGGATGTCGTCAATGTACATCGTTCCTGTACCGCCAACCACTGCCATCCCGGACTTCGTGCCCAGGCCGATCGCGATCGTATCCACGTTGGTCAGATTGATGCCCTGATCGGTAAAGGTCTGTAGCAGAATGATCCACTGCCTCCATCCTCTTGCCTCGGCCGCTTCCGAATCATCATTGACGACGATAGCGGGCGCACCGGCGGCATTGGCGAGGGCCACATATAAAGGCTCAGCGGCATTAGCCGGATCGCCCCGCAACCAAAGCGACAATTCCCCGACGCCTCCGGCCGTCCAGTCACGCGGCGCCGTTAATGTCAGCGACGCCTCCGAGTTCGTGACACCGGCTTCATTGGTGTAGAACAGCGGCATGGATTGAGCACCGCCATGAACAATCGTCTGCTCTGCATACGGGGGCAGTAAATTACCCACTTGCGAACCGTTGTCAGGTACGCCGAAGCCGTCGATCCAATGTTGCCAGATGGCTTCGCCTTCAGCATCGTTATCTGAATAACTCTCAAAGTCTTCTACAAGAAGGAATGCACCCGTCGTGAAAATCCAAATCGGCCCTTTCGCCGTATTGCCCTGAGCATCAACTTCGTCCACACGCCAGTAGTAGGTCATCTTGGCATCAAGCAATCCGGGATCATAACTCTCGGCACCCAATGCCTTGGAGCCTTTGTCCTCGGGTGAGCCCGGCCCTGCGGTGCGCACAGTCTCTTTGTCCATCCCAAAATAGACCTGATGCGAGGCGGCGCTCGTGGATGGTGTCCAGCTTAGAACGGCATTGAGCCCGACGTCCGTTGCATCGTATGCCGGACTCGGACTACCAACGGCGCCCGGTGTCGTAAAGCTCCAGACATCGCCTTTGTGCGTCTCGACGGCATCAAATTCATCGACCCGCCAATAGTAGACCTTCTCTAATTCGAGTGGGCCAGGCTTATAGCTTGCACCACCGAGTGGAGCCCCTCCTATGGCGTTGTTAACCTCGTCGTAATTATCGCCAAAATAGGCCGTATGGAGTATGGCCCCAAAGCCTGGTGTCCAGCTCAGGGTCACATTATTCGGATCTACGAACTCGGCTCCATCAGCAGGACTAGGATTATGCGCCGTCTTGGGCGGAATAGAGAAACTCCAAACAGGACCTTTCCAGGGACTGTTCGGATCCGCCTCGTTGACCTCATCGATTCGCCAGTAGTATGTCGTTCCCGGCACGAGCCCGTCCGGATAGGCGAATCCGGGAAAGCCGGCCACGTAAAACGTCGAGGTTTGGTTGCCTCGGAATATGTCAGAGTCTGGGGTACCGTTGCTGACACCGTCGTAATCATCACCCAGATACACATCATGAAAGACGGCAAAATCTCCGGCTCTCCAGCTCAAAGTCACCCACGTGTCTTCATGCAAAGCGCCATCGGCAGGATCAGGACCTTTCGCCAGTGGGAATTTTGCTCCAGCCCCTTCCATGACAGCCAGGAGTTCATCTTCTATCAGTGTATGGTTATACAGGCGAAAATCATCTATCCTTCCAATATAACCAATGGAGCGGTCACTTGTAGCCCTGACGCCGATTGCAAATGCGTTAACTCCTGTCATGGTTCGGGTCATGCCGGTGCCGCTATGGAAGAGTTCACCGTTGATGTAAATCTTTACTTCACCGGCATCAACGTCCTTTGTGAACGCACAATGGACCCACTGACCCTTGTGATATTCAGGGGGCAACGGCGTGTTAATCCGATCATAGTTGCTGCCGTCATATCCGGTATCCCAATAGATCTGCCCATTACCCCACGGCAGGTGTGCGGATGCCTGCCTTGCCGGATTGACATCGTCGCTGTAGGCGGCAAAGACAAAATTGTTGACAGGCATTGTGTCGTCACCAAAAGCCCAGAAAGCTACGGTCACATTCTTCTCAATACTGTCCCAGGGTGTGGGCGGGATCTCTACCCATGAGGAACCGTCGAGAAACACGGCATTGCCAAAATTTCCGACATCCCAGCCTGCATTGCCTTCAAGCGTACCATCGTTGCCCCCTCCCGAAGAATCAGCGGCAGTGGTGCCAGAGCCCTCGTCGAACCTCCACCAGCCGACAAGCTCTGCCTTTGCTGAACTCGACAGAATCAAGCTCAGCAGAAAAACGAAAGAAGCCAGGTAAATCAATTTCTTAAACATGATGGTCCTCCTTCAGATAAGATAGTTGATAGTAATTCTGCTTTTACTACTTTTGAATATATCTGCACAAGATAATGCTTTGCAATTTAACTTCACCTCCTTTCTCCAAGGCTTGAAATGGCTCGTTGATTGGAATCAATCCGCAACGAGCTATCGAAGCGGCTAAGAGACCAAAAATTGGTAACATTTACTTCATTCTACTATATGGAATTAAGTTGCCTTTTTCAAGAGAAATCCTCGGGTCATGCATTGGTACATGCACCTTCTTACTTGACGAGATTTTGTTCAGATGCTGAACTTTCTCGCCTGAAAAACTCCCACGATTGCCCGAAATCGATGACCTGCCCTTGAGGATAAATCCAAACTGCTTACTGATTCACAAGCGCGTCATAAGTATCTAACAATCCTGACATTCTCTGCTCAAGAGTCTGTAGTTTTCTCGCCTTCTTCGTGGGCTTGCCTCTCCACGTCCAGCGTTTAGTCTTTTTGTACAGCTCCTCATATAGCCTTTCAGCCTTAATTGGGTAGCCAATACCTCCCAGACGAGCGAGACGGGGTTCGTTGCGGCTTTCGTAGGACAGGTTGTAACAATGCCGACAGCCAAAATACTTGCCTCCAGAGCCAAGATAGAGAGTTCCGACACGCCGTCCACAGTAGACGCCATTCATACTCAGTGGGCAGATAAACCAGTATCGAATTCCGCCAAAGTTGCACGGTGTTGTTGTGAGGGCAATTTTATAGTCATAGTCTGTTTTATTGCCATCTCGGTCCGTGATCGTGTAATTGACTTTGATATAGGGCTCACCGGTTACATCTACAATCGCTCCTATGCTGCTTTTCTTACCCGAGAGCCGTCGCGTCCAGGTTAGAGTTGTAGCGGACCGTCCATTCAGTAGACCGAATTCCTTTAGCTTGAAAATGCTAAGTTGAGTGCAATCTTCGACCGTGTCCTTCTTATCCCAGTAATACCTACCCATGTGTCTTTTTTAAAATTCTTCTCTCTTCTTTGCCGAAATCATTAAGGATTCGCATACTTTACCCTGGTTTTTAATTTTTCAACTTTTTTCCAAGCTTGTGTTGCTAATATCCCTTCTTTCCGCTTAAGGGCGCATAGTTTTCGTACTTTCCTCGTGGGTCTGCCTCTCCACGTCCAGCGTTTGATTTCGCTTCTGATTATTTCTTTCTGCCTCGAAGTAAGTCCTAATGGGAACCATGACTCCCCATCCACTGTTACCCAAAATCAGGTGCTTTTGAACCAGGCCCAATTTCAGCCAGTTCTACAGGCATGTCTTGAGGCATGTTTTGGAGTTGATCGCCCAATGCTATGAAACCGAATGGGAATACGATCTACCCGAATTGGACAGACCTGTCGCATCCGTTGGTATCGGTCTTGATGGGACCTGCATCCTCATGCACAATGACGGTTGGAGACAAGCGATGAGCGGCTCCATCGCGTTCTACGATAATCAGGGCGAGCGTCTTCATACGATCTATTGTGCTGCGACGCCAGAGTATGGCAAAGAGAAGTTCAAAGAAAAGTTCTCTCGCGAAATTAAGCGAGTGCAAGAAAACCTTCCCGATGTTCTATATGTGGGTGTGGCGGACGGGGCAAAGGACAACTGGATTTTTCTTAAAAAATATACACAACGCCAGATTTTAGATTTTTACCATGCCAGCGAATATATAAGCAAAGCGGCCTCCGCTATTTTCGGGCGAGACAAAAAGAGCCGAGAGGCATGGATCAATGACTGGAGCCATAGATTAAAACACAAACAGGGAACAGTGGGGCGACTTCTAAAGGAGTTGGAACGTCAAAGAGCCAATCTCGACAGCAAGAATTTCATCGAACGAGACGAAGAAATTCGTCAGGCTATCGTGTATTATACAAATAACAAGAGCAGGACGAGTTACACGAGTCACTTAAAACATCATCTGCCTATCGGCAGTGGTGTAACGGAGGCCGCCTGTAAGACAGTGGTCAAACAACGCATGTGTGTTTCTGGGTCGAGGTGGAAAGATACTGGAGCGAGTTGTGTTCTGGCCTTGCGAACATTAAAGCTCACTAAAGGCCGTTGGCAACAGTTCTGGAGCTATGTAATGAGGCATGGATGCACAGCATATTAAGCGAGCACCCGTAAAAACAATCTCCCATTGGTCGAGCTTACTGACGTCGTAATGCTCTTTATCTTCGTGAGCAATGGTTGGATATGTGTCGTCACCGTCATCCTTTACGCTCATCATCATGATATAGAGACTGGAGACACCGTGCTGACGGCCGAGAAAATTGAGCATACCGATATAATTACGACCGGCGTTTCTACGAGTGGATTCGGAACCATCGTTGCGGTTCCAGTCGGGATCGCCGGGTTGCCAATCCCTAGTATGACCGGCGAAGCGATGCAGGTAGAGTTCTTCAAAGGGGATGTTCTCATAGAGTGGACCGCGTTTGTTGTTGGATGTTGTGTTGTCGAAACCGTAATAACCGAGCATATTCTCTGGGACGCCTGGGCCGCCCTTGAGGAAAGGCTTGCCGCTGGCGAAGGTAAGGTAGTGGTGGCCGCGATTGAGAATCAAGCCCTTGCCGGGATTTCGAAAGTCTCGACCGGTTTTATTGGATTCGACGACTTTAAACGTGCCGGACAGGCCATCCAGTGGCTTCCATGATTTACCAGCCTTTGGATCTTTGGAGATGGCGACATCTTTACCCTGGCGGAAGGAAACTTTCCACTTCCAGGAACCGATTTCGTCCGGGCTAAAGTAGGTCCGCCATTTGTTGCCGCTCTCGGCACCGGTGCGTCCGGCGTCGCCATCGGCGGCGAAGAAACCTGGAACGGTCATGTTTTGACCGCTGGGGCCTTTGAAGATGACATCAAGCCGATAGTTGAAATAGGGATTGGGATCGGCTGTTTCACTCGTGGCGGGACCGTCAAAAGTAAGTGAGATGCGATGCCATCGCATTAGGACGTTTGGACTATTCTCAGCACCATGGATTTCAACTGCCTTTGATTGGGTATTGCTACCTATCAAAAGTATCACAGTCAAGACGGATGTCAGCAGCGATTTTCCAATAGTGTTCGTCTTCATGTAGAAACTCCATTTGTATGCCATTGTGTGGGGGAAATCATACTGTTCACGGCACAATCTTAAGCATCACGACGCCATGAGAGGGGACGTCGGCAGCGTAGGCACCGATGGATGTTCCAAGATCTTTCTTTTGCCAAAGATCTCGTATATTGGCCGACAGATGCTCTGGATATCCAATCTCCGTCCAGAGGACACCCATATTCGTTTCCCTGTCACTACGATTGAACAAGACAACAGCCCGTGATCCATCGTGAAGCGGTTTACTCCAGACTTCAAGATCCCCATAGTCGCGAACTTTGACACCTTGTCTGCCCAGGGGATCTTGATTGACAGCGATGGCTTCTTTGTTCAATAGAATTTCCATGATCTCAGGAGTGGCTTTGCGGATATCATTGCCCATCATCAGAGGCGCTGCCAAGATGCACCAGAGACTGAAATGGGCCTTATTCTCATCGAAAGTCAGCTCACCGTTTCCCACTTCCAACATGTCCGGATCATTCCAATGTCCCGGGCCAGCATAGCTCTCCAAACCCACCTGCAGATCAAGGATTTTGGTAAATCCTATGAAGTTCTCGACCTGCACGCCCTTGGACAAAACCATTCGGCCGCCATCCCAGGTAGGGCGGATATCAAATGTGGTACGCCATAAGTGGCCTATCCCCTTGCCCCACAACCATGGTTTGTTGGTACCCCATTCGCAGATACTGAAGACAATGGGACGGCCCGCCTTTTCCAGAGCGTCGCGCATGAGTTTGTAGGAATCCGGGGCGCTCTGATTGCCTGTAGCACACCAGTCGTATTTCAGATAATCCACGCCCCAAGCCGCATATTGACGTGCATCCTGATATTCATAGCCCCGACTACCCGGATATCCCCCACAGGTTTTGTAGCCCGCATCCGAATAAATCCCAAACTTTAGGCCCTTAGAATGGACGTAGTCCGCCAGGGCCTTGATACCGGATGGAAACTTCTTCTCGTTGACGACAATATTGCCCTCGGTATCACGGTCGATCTGCCAGCCATCGTCAATCACAATGTATTCATAACCGGCATCCTTGAATCCTCGCTCCACAAATATGTCGGCAATGCCCCTTACAAGTTCTTCGTTGATCTCCAGGCGAAAGGTATTCCAGCTATTCCATCCCATTGGTGGTGTAAGTGCCAACCCGTTATCCAGGCCATACGCTGGAGAGAAGATGATTGCCAGGCAGGCAAATGTCGCAAGCATGATGGTGTATGGTTTGATGGGATTGTTTTGGTTTGGCTGCATAGGAACCTCCAGTATCTTAGGGTTAACAGGTTTCGAGATTGTCGTACCAGGTAAATTTCATGTTGATTAATCCACAGCAATCCCTTTACAGTTCTCTTGGCCGAAAACTTGATCACTGAATTGAACGGCATTGTCTTTCACAACACCGTTCACGCAACTCTTTAAATACATCGCATAGTTTCCATTCGCAAGTGAAGGCTTCTGCGAGGCATGCTCAATCGTATTCCCGAGAATTTCGATCCCGTCGGTTGAGCAAGCATAGATCCCCGAATTCATCGTATCGCGAATGGTGTTATTCAGTATCTTTATATTGCGATGCACACCCGCTGGGTAATGAGTCCCACCGGAATCATGCCCGCATTTTACCGTAATCGCCCCTTCACGGAGTAGATGCTTATTGGCACCGACAATCGTATTGTTTCGAAGAATCACATCTTTCCCCTGCCCCGATTCAAACCAATAGTTCACATCCATCGTCACAAAAATACCGATCCCGGTCGGATGAAAAATCCTGCATTGTTCCACAATCACATCCTGCGACTGCAACAAAAAACCGCGCGCCCGATTACGATGCACTTCCACACCCGAAATCCGCACCTTAGGCGTCATGCTGATATTATTAAACAAATCACCTACCGCAACACGATTCGGCACAACGTCGAGTGTCATGCTCTGGCCATCACGCTCCAAGATCTTAGCGGACCCTTTCGGAACCATCGTTTTCCCATCATAAAACTCAACCGTATCCCCCTGCAGTACATACCGAGCCGAAACATCGACCTCCTTCCCCCGCCGAATCCGCGCTATCGAAAGAGTCTTACCGTCTCGCTTCACTACTTTCCCATAGGAACTATGAATATTAATCGCGTCATCCCCCATACCTTCATAATAACAATCTTTAATCGTAAGCATCCCGCCGGTATGGACATACTTTGATCCATCCGCATTCGTCGAAGTCAACCGTGTAGTCCCCTTAGGCCGCTTCACGCAATACCGCTCAACGGTAATATTCGTCGAACGATCCGTCGAATAAAATCCCATCCCCGGAAACGAATGGACAGTCACATCCCGCAACGTACATAGATCACAGTCGCCAAAATAAATGCACACCCCTCCATACACCTTATGATACAAACAAACATACTCTCCCTTCTGTAAATCAAACCGCCGATGCATTCCAATCCGCAACACCTGATCTGCCACCTTTTCAACCAGAAGCCCGCCGTCCAGTTTATACAAATCCATATTCTTCCCATTTGGCAAACCGTTGCGATAAAACGTCATGACATGGTCGACATACTCTTCGCCCGTTACTGGAAATTCATCAAATACCCGAACGTCAAAATACCGATCTCCCACCCCGATAATCTCACCCGCCGAATTGGGAGACACATCCATGTCAACAACAAAATCATGTATCGTAACATGTTTCGAAGAACGCAGCCGAATCGCACTAAATACAGGCCATCCCCTGGTTCGGTCAAATCCCCGGAGAAGTAACGTCGATCCATTCCCCTCCACATCCATACCAGTTTTGTTCTCAATCTCAAACGAAGCGAATAAATCATACGTCCCTTTTTCGAAAACCAGCCGATCCCCTTGCCCACAGGCATCTACTGCCTGGTGAAGCGCCGCCGCGTCATCTTTTCCGTCATCCGGCATCGCTCCATATTGCGTTACCGATATATCTTTTGCTGCTGCATAAGAAAACAGAACGAACAAAGAGGCAATACACCCAACAGCCAATCGATTCATTATCTTTCTCCCAAGTAATGGAATACATGAAACATACCATAGATCTCCGACCCATTGACACGCGGTGTCGGCTCCGGCGATGGTGTTAGGATCACCTGCTTGTCAATACGTGCATCATAGGATGCAACCGCAGCATAGGCCACAGGCCGTAAGGCACAACTAAAGTAGACCGAAAGCAATTCTAAGCGTAGCACGGCTCAAGACAACCATTTTTTATGAATCCTAGTTCCTGTTTGCTCCGGTTTTACTTGGGTATGGGTGCCTTGTTAACCATCTCAGGATTGGGTTTGCAGCTCTTATTCCACTTTTGCATGAAGTACTCTGGTAGATACACCGCCTCCGCATGTCCATCGAAATAGACAATATTCCCATGTCGTCCGTGCCGATTGATCAGCACTCGCAGCGTAGGGGGAGATCTACTGCCCTGGTAGTCGATCTGAGCAAGATCGATTGATTCGTTTCTTGGCCACGTATCGAACCATATACCATCCATGAAAGCTGGTACCAATGCACTGTCTTTAACCTCCACGTCCTTGTCGTACCCATCTTCTTCAAACTGTGGTTGGATCTGGTGGCTGTACAACCAACCGTTGATGGTATAACTGCCCAGTTCATAGTCTTCATCGAGCGGAGCACCCGGATGTCGCATGCCCCATGGTGCCCTTACGGAACGCCTCAGGACAGTACCGGGCCTCATCAACATCTTCGATATTGTCCGCAAGCTCATTCACCCATAACATGCCCGCCGCACCCTTGCCGGCTCCTGGGTGGGGAATCGTAACACCATCGTTCGTCTGCATGTACAGTATGTGGCCCAGTTGCACGGTCTTCAAGTTCACCCTACAGACCGTAGACCTCGCCTGTTTCCTGGCCTTGCTCAGCGTCGGCAAGAGGATTCCCATCAGCACAGTAATCACGGCAATCACAACCAATAATTCAATGAGGGTAAATCCGCATTGCTTTTTCAAAATCATTAGCTTTTCCATGAAGATCATTGATTCAAAGAGGTTCAGCGGAATCATGCAACTCAGTAATATATTATTCATACTCCCATTTCAGTATCCACGGATCATTCATTCGTTTTTGAAAATACTTCAGTTTTTCTTGATAGACAACTAGGATGTCAGAGTAACGACGATCGCTCGCCAGATTCTGAGTTTCATCGGGATCATTCTGGATATCGAACAGTTCAAACTCTGGTCGGTAAATGTACTTTCCCACAGTGCGGGTGCCATATGGAGCATCCATACCTTTGCGGAACTGGGATTGCCAACTCGAAGCACGCCACAAATCCGATGCAAAAGGGTATGGTAGATCATGAGCGATATTCCATATAAGCTTGTATTTTTTGTCTCGTACTACACGCATGGGATAGTACATCTGGATTTCATGGAACGTATGTGATGCAAAAATCGTATCCCAGTGTTCAGCTTCGGGTTTTCCCAGAATCGATACCCAAGATTTGCCGTGATAGCTGCGAAATTCATGACCGCCATCGCAGTTTTCCTTGATATTTTCTCCCCGTTTCCGCCAATAGGCGTCTGGATCCGTCCATTCCTTGGGCCCATTGGTCATCGGGTCCACTCCGCCAGCGAAATCCAGCAGCGAGGGAGTTATGTCAATATGGCTGATCAAGGCATCGGATACTACCCCACGGTTCCTCTCATACGGATTCCGCACGACAAACGGCACGTGGAGTCCACCTTCGTACACCGTCGTTTTCCCCCCGGAAAAGGCCATGCCGTGGTCGGAGGTAAAAACGATCATTGTCTTGTTATATAGGTTCGCTTGCTTCAGAATTTCAATAAGTCGCCCTAAGCCTTGATCGATTCGCGCACAAGACTGGTAGTACTGTGCCAATTCTTCTCGCGTCTCCGGCGTTTCGGATAGAAAGGGGGGGATGGGGACATGGGCCGGATCGAAGAAGACCTCCTTGACGCCAGTATGCGCTCCACGATTGGGTTTGTTGCCAAACAGATCGGGTTTCAACTCGAGTTGAGAGTTTTTATCAGTTCCCCCACCGCGGTGAGGATCTGACGTTGCAAAATATAGAAAGAACGGGCGGGGATCAGATGTATCAGTCAGGAATCCGCGACAGTTTTCAGCCATCTGCACTGCATTGCGTTCATCACCCTTTAGATACGTTTCAAAGCGGTACACTTCCTCGGGCGCGACATGATACTTCCCGATCTGCGCGGTACGGTAGCCCACGTTTTGTAAAACCCGGGGAAGTGACAAGCTTACAACGTTGTAAAAAGATGAAAATTTGTGGTAGCTATGCTGATGCCCGTACTGTCCGTTTTTGTGATTGTGCAATCCGGACATCACGACCGAGCGACTCGCACTGCAGCTTGCCGTGGTAGCGAATGCGTTACGAAAAAGCATTCCCTCAGCAGCCAGCGTGTCGATATGTGGAGTCACTGCGGCGCGATCACCGTAACAACCCAGCGTTGGACTCTCATCGTCGGTTATGAAGAAGATGATATTACGCTCAGCGGCACTAAGAGGTGTGTGTAGAATCATCAAACCAAACGTGGCAATTATTAACAGTCTTCTACGCATAGCTATGCTCCATTCACTTAATTTACTGGGTTCGCTTGTTGGCCGCAAGGTCATTACAGGACCGGATCAGATAAGACGTGAAGCCCTCCGTCGTCTTCGCTCCATGCAGAAATCGCCGGACCTGATTCGGTCCCTCTTCAGTGCACCGTCAATTTCGTCCTGTGCTGCCTGAAAACTTAGGTTTCTCATTGTTACTCAAATAGGGATAGTGTTCCCAGCACCACTTGATGTCCCTGTTCCCTGCTATTGCAGGAACGGCTGGACTTAGGGATATGTCACCTTTGAAGGCCTGCCAAGTCGTCATGTGTGCCCACTTGTGTCTTTCCGCATGACCGTCAAGGAAGCCGAATGTTGCAGATTTGCTGTGGAAGGTCGCCAGTGCATCAGGCCAGCCGTTCATGACCCAGGGGGCGAACGTCCAGCCTCCGTGGTCGTAATTAAAATTGGGATTGCGAAAGTCGCTCTCACAAAATGCGTATTTCAAGGAAGGCATTTTAATTTCATCCATCTTCTGCACGAGATGAGCGTGGCGGGAGCTGACGGCACCGTATTCAATGAAGTCCTTCGAAGCGGCAAGCACATCCGGCACAATATAGCTTCGGTACATAGCCTGTCCCGGGTTGCTGGAGCTGCGATAGCGGTTGTCGCCCGGGCAGTGGTACATTTCATGTTCTTTGATATATGAATACAACATCCCTTGCTGGATGCCACGAATCCTGTCGTTAAGGGTCACGTTGTTGCCTGATATATATGCGCCTCCCTCGTCAAGCGGTGGCTTGGACCACATAGGCAGGCTCATGTTTTGCCGTGAAACAAATCCCATGACCAGTCTTCCGTCATGGCCGTTAGCATACATTGTATAGGCCAGTATTAAAGAACGCTGATTAGCCATGCAATTTGCTCCACGAGCCAATTCTCGTGCTGCACGTAAAGATGGCATTATTATGGCCATCAAGATCGCAATAATAGCTATAACTACTAGCAATTCGATGAGTGTGAAGGCTGATTGTAGTGTCTTCTTAGACATTTTGATCCTCCTTTCAATTTACACACTGAGTCATATTTACCTATTTCGACCGAAGAATCGTCGAGCCTGCTACATTGTAATTATAACAAACGACTCAGAGGTTGCCTTCACCATTTTGTTCACTGTTTTCCACCAAATTGCCTTTTGACAGTGGTCTCCAACATCCTATTAATTAAGAGCTTAAACTCACACGGGGCATGAGAAAGCAGATCCTTTCCACAGCAGCGAGTACTGCGCGATAATCCTTATATACTCTGTGCTCCAATAGCCTATAAATACACACACGCAATTCTCGTTTCACACAACATTACTTCGTTCACAATCCTCAACCATTTTGTTCTCACGATACTCCCAACAGGTTTCAATACATCAGAGACAAATTGGTGAAATATTGTGGACGAAGTGGCGTAGTTTTAAATCGGTTGACTTAGTATACTATATTTTGGTAGTAAATACCAATCTCAATCTTGGGCATAGTGAGGGCGTGCCGGGCGGACAACCCAGCAAGGCCAAGGGTATGGTTTACATCGACCTGCTCCAAACCGGCACACCGCTGCCGAAATGGATTCGTTGGAAACAGGTAAGAAGTCTATGTTCTTACGTTAGTTAATTGAACCTTTTATTGTAAAGAAGGAGGTAACAAGATGATGTGGCATTTTGAAAAAAAGATGATGATTGCCATGCTGGTCGTCTTGTTGGCGACGCTGGGGACCGGATGGGCGGATTTGACCGACGGTCTGGTGGGTCATTGGGCCTTTGAGGAAGGTCAGGGCACGGTGGCCCATGACTCCAGCGGCAACGACAATCACGGTAGCTTGGCTCCGGAAGCTGCTGCCTTTAGTGACGCAGATCCTATGGTAGGTGACTATGCCATAATCCTGAGCGGAACGCATGCGACTGTTGATGTCGGCTACGTGGAGGTCGCTGACAGCAATAGTCTGGACGTGGGCGAGGGCGATTTCACTATGGCCTTATGGGTCAAACGGGATGACGATCTCGACCGGGATGATCTGATAACCAAGAAGGATACAGAAAATGATTTTTCTGTCTTTGTGGCGGGAGACAATCTCTTGACCTTATTTACTAAGGTAGGACAAGAGCGCATTACTTTGACGTCCGAGGACAGCGTCCCGGCCGGTCAGTGGGTGCATCTGGCCGTGATACGGGAGGCGGGTTTATGTTATTTATATCTGAACGGCAGCATTTCGGGCTGGGGTGAGAATGCCTTGAATTTCAACAGCACCGGCGTGATGCGTTTAGGTTCGAATCGCAGACCGAGCGACCAAGCCGCTATGAATCCCCTCGAGGGCATGCTCGATGATGTCGTGATTTACAATTGGGCCTTGAGTGACGCCGAGCTGAATCTTCTCAAGAACAACCCAGGGATTAACTACGTCTTGATTGACGACATGGAATCCTATTCGAACGACGAAGGCAGCCGTATCTATGAGGGTTGGGCAGACGGCGAAGAGGATCCGAATAACGGCGGTTCCCTGGTCGGTGCCGATCCAGGAGCTAACGATTACTCCCCGGAAACCGGGATTGTTCATTTTGGCGCACAATCCCTGCCCATTCACTACTGGAATACCAATGGCGTTGCTTTTTCCGAGGCCACCCATGCCATCCCCGAGAATCTTCAGGATTGGACGCTCCACGGCGTCACCACCTTGTCCCTTTATTTCCACGGTAATGCTTCGAACAGTGGACAACTGTATCTCAAGATCAACGACGCCAAGATCGACTATGCGGGGTACGGCGATAGCCTGCAGCGGGAACACTGGATTCTGATTAATGTTCCCCTTGACCCCAACACCGTCGCGACCGACCTAACCGCGGTTAAGAGCTTAACGGTTGGCATTGAAGGCGCCGACGCCACCGGCAAAGTCCTTATTGATGATGTTGGACTCTATGTGGATCCGCCGATGGTCGAATTGGAGATCCCGGTCGTAGACGCAAATAAGCCCGTCATCGACGGTGAAGTGGATGCCGTATGGGCCAATGCCGATATCCTGAAAGCCAACAGAATCCGTCGCAACCCGCAAAATGTCGATCCGGATGTGGATGCGGATTGTTCCGGAACCTTACAGGCCCTTTGGGATAACGAGTATCTCTATGTCCTGGTCAATGTCACGGATGATATCCTGATACAGGATTCCGATTACGCAACAGCTTGGCACGACGATCGTATCGAAGTGTTTATCGATGCGGATAATTCCAAGACTGCAGACATCCAAGGCGACAAAATCAACGACTTCCAGTACTGCTTCTCTTGGAATCCAGAAGTGCATCCCCCGCTCGAATGGTATTTTAGATTAGACGACGCCAAAGACGCTTTGGCCGGCGTGGAGCAAGCAGTTGTGATAACCGATGAGGGATACCGGATTGAGATTAAGTTCCCCTGGTCCACACTGCTGGGCAGCACGCCCACTGTCGGAGATCGCATCGGAATCGGTCTGGCGTTGAGCGATGACGACGACGGTGACGCTGTAGACGCGCAAATTGCCGGCTGGGTGTTGGGGTTTGCCAGTAACCCCCACATTCCGAAATTGTGGGGTACAGCCCGTCTGTTAGGACAATAATGGATACATCCATAACTTAATCGGGATGTAATCCTTATTCGAATGGATGTTTCATTGACGTGCCCAGCCTTATCTAAGAGCTGGGCACGTATTAAAGTTTGGATTCGCGGGAACATCTCCCTTCTTTATGATGCTTTTTTTGAACTACGTTTCAGCATCAGGATTTATTTGTATGACAAAGCGATACACTTCTGTCTTTCCGGGCGATAAGGTTTCCATGTGTTTTTTCTCTTCGATGGCCATGGGGCTATCATAAGAATCGTGGTGAGAAACCATGGGCTCTATACAAACAAAAGGTCGTCCAGGGAGTGACCACAGGTTTACATTGGGGAACGTACCTAGATCGACTGTCACAAATGGCTCCTCATTCTTTAAACCAACTCCGATCTGGCGTGCAGGTGAATCTTTAAGAAACATGCCGCTTTGTGGGATCCGTGGATCATCAAAATTGAGACATGTGTCGTCCTTCAAGAAGGAAACGTGTTGTCCCTGCCAGAGTCCGCCTGAAATTATCGGCCTATCCATAGTTATGGATTTTGAAAACGTTAATTGATAGTCGGATCTCTGTGCGTCTTCTGAGGTGATAAATGTAAATCCCGGGTGTCCTCCCAAGGCATAATACAGGGTTTCCGTACCGGTATTTTCGACAGTAAACTCGTTAATTAGCTTGTAGCCGTCGAGCTGATAGCGGACACGAAACAGAAAAGGAAATGGGTAATGTTGTAGTGTTTGCTCATTTGAGTTTAACTCAAATACGGCAACATTCTTTGTTTCACTGGATATGACCTTAAAACTACGCCGATAGGCCAATCCCAGGAAAGGCATTTCGTATCTCTTGCCTTTATAGGTGTACTGATCATCCTTGAAATGAACATTAACAGGAAACATGACCGGAGCACGATCGCCCCAGATATCAGGATCACCATGCCACAGATATTCCCCGTGGTTTCGTTTGCTTTGAATGCTTTGGAGTTCAGCACCCCGAGGGCTGATAAAAACGATCATCTCATCGTTTTCGATTATTATACCGGTGCTGTCCTGTTCTGTTATTAGCGCATTGCAGCCAACAAGGGCAATGAGTGATAACAATAAGATTGCTTTATTCATGTTAAGTATCGCTCCATCTTTAGAGGTTCACACCGGTTCCTTGCATGGATGTATCATGATCCCACATGATAAGCCAGGGATCATTCGTCTTTCTTTGAAAATCTTTCAATTTCGTCTTCATGCCTTCAAGTATTTCTGCGTGCGTTGGATCATTGGCAATATTGTGAATTTCGCCGGGATCTTGATTCAAGTCATACAGTTCGAATTCCTTGCGAAAGAGGTAATCCTGAACCGAGCGTTGCCCGAAACGAGGGATCTTGTTGC
>Ga0111192_1005_pt1 | contig 30031 bp, 24 predicted proteins | sample DeeMarSWOR324_28_FD_80360 | JGI IMG/M metagenome (GOLD analysis project Ga0111192, IMG submission 80360) | bacterium SM23_57 | reverse complement strand
GATATGCATGTCTGCAGGTAAATTTCCGCGGGTCAATCGGTTATGGTAAGGAATTTGTTAATGCCGGGGACAAGGAATTTGGCGGCAAGGCGCAAGATGACCTTGTGGATGCAGTTAACTGGGTGATTGAAAAAGGCATCGCCGACCCCGAAAGAATCGCAATATGGGGAGGATCATATGGCGGTTACGCAGCGCTGGTTGGCGCCACATTAACTCCGGATCTATTTTGCTGTGCTGTTGATATGTTTGGCCCAAGCAATCTGATTACGTTTATTGAAGCGATCCCGCCGTGGTATTCAACATTACTTGCGACAATATACAAGAGAATGGGTAACCCCGAGACTGAGGCGGATTTTCTGAAATCCCGTTCGCCGCTTTTCAAGGTTGACCAAATCAAAATCCCCATTCTCATCGCACAAGGTGCAAATGATGTCCGGGTGAAACAGGTAGAGTCAGAGCAAGTTGTCGAGGCAATGAAGGAAAAAGGTATTGAGTATGAATATATACTTTTCCCGGATGAGGGCCACGGGTTCAGAAAACCCCAGAATCGGCTCAAGTTCTATACAGCCGCCGAGAAGTTTCTAGCCAAGCACCTAGGCGGCCGCTTCGAAGACTAACCCGGGGACAGGCATGCACTTTTGCACTTTTTAACCACTGTCCCTTCACTTCCTAGTTGTATTTTTTCCGTCTAAACTTGTATATATTATGGGGACAGGCATGCACTTTTTGACTTTCAGTCAAAAGTCCACCTTCCTCCATCAAAAATAGCTCATTGCGAGCAGCGTAATATGGCTCGACGTCCAAGATTATATGGAAAAGAAATATATCATCACATATATGCTTGGGGCAATAACCGGCAAGCTATTTTCATTACTGACGAGCATTATACTAGGTATCTTGATTTTCTTGAGAGATTCAGCAGGGACTGTCGAGTTGACATCGTAGCTTACGCTTTGATGCCTACGCATATCCATCTATTTGTTTACGATCCTAGGGGCAAAGTTTCGCAGTTTATGAATAATCTACATGGTGAGTATGCGCAATATTTCAATCAGGTGACTGGGCGAGTCGGTCATGTTTTCGGCGAAAGGTTCAACAATAAGGTTGTACAGGCAAATGAGTATGGGTTATGGTTATCGCGCTACATCCATCGGCAGGCCGTGGAAGCAGGGTTTGTTACTGATCCAAGGTATTATCCGTGGACCAGCTACCATAGATATCTTGGAGAAATACCGTTGGGGTTTTTGGAACCCGACATAATCCTGGAACAATTTGGGATGGGGTGTGAACGTACTGCTAAGTATGAGGAATTTGTATTAGCTACTGAGCATGGACCAATAGATTGGGGCACGAAATCGACAATGGTTGTTGGGGATGAGGGATTTCAGCAGGAAGTGGTCAAACAAAACACTACTGAGAATCAGAAGAATTTTGATGATAGGGAGATATTTCAACTAATCAGCTCAAAGTTCAAGGTCAAACCTAAGTTATTATTTAGTGCGCGCGGATTAGGCGAAAAACGCTTGAGACGTGAAATAATAAGGTTTCTAACTGACGAAATCGGGCTGCAGCCATCAAGAATTGCGAAATTGTGTCACATCTCACGTTCAGGGGTACAGAGGGCACTAAGTACAAAAGTGCAAAAGTGTATGCCTGTCCCCATTGATCCTTGACTTTTCGCGATATTTTGCTAGTGTTATAGGCCGCTATGCACAGAACTGTCTTGATTCCTTTGTCGGTAATAATGTTGTTGATCGCTGCGTTAGAGGGTACAGCCATTGAACCTCTCGGGCGAGATCTGGATGTCCATACCGAACGAATTGCATCAAGTGAATTCCTTGTGCCCCGCGATTCAGCCAGTCTTGATTCATTGATCCGGTACCGAATGGTTGAGAATCACATTCCGGGTCTCGCTTCAATTGCTTTGAAAGATGGGCAGATCGTCTGGAACCAATCGTATGGCTATGCTGTTCTTGAAGACAGCACACCATTTGCCGATTCAACACTTTTTTATCTCGCGTCGATTTCCAAGACAAGTGTTGCAATCGCCTTGATGCAGGTTTGGGAGCAGTTATCATTTAGCTTGGATGATGATGTGGGAAGCCATCTTGGATTTCCTGTACGCAACCCTTATTATCCGGATTCGGTGATCAGCATACGTATGTGTATGACCCACATGTCGAGCATCAATGATAACTGGGATATTCTGGATCCGCTAAACATTCAAGGCGATTCACCGATTCCCTTGGGCGAATTTCTCGAGGACTACCTGGTACCAGGTGGCATTTACTATAGCCAGGATAACTTTAATCCGTGGCCTCCAGCAACGCAGGATGATTATTGTAATATTGGCGCAGCGATTTGTGGTTATATTGTTGAATTACTTGCTGATAGTTTCCCGATATGGTGTCATGATTCCATTTTCAATCCGTTGAGCATGCACGAAACCGCCTGGTTTCTTTCCCAACTGGATACCAATAATATCGCAATGCCTTATCATTGGGATGGCGCGGCATATATACCTTATGGGCACATAGGCAAACCTTATTATCCGTGTGGCACACTACGGACGAGCTCGCGTCAACTCGCACGTTTACTGACTGCATTCATGCAGTATGGAGTGATCGACGATACAGTAAGGATCCTGGACAGTGCCACAGTAGAATTGATGACTACGTCTCAGTACCCAATACTCAATCCTGAGCAGGGGCTTTTTTGGTATAAAAAATACCTCGACGGTCGCTGGATCTGGGGTCATCAGGGTTGGTCTCACGGCATACGCGGTAGGATCGCCTTTGACTGGAATAACAACACTGGCTCGGTAGTCCTGACTAATGGTGAGGATATAAATAGCGTAACACAGATAGCAATTGCGCTGCTGAATTATGCTTCAGAGTTTGGCATTGTCGAGTTAGAGGGCCGATCTCCAATATCACAGTGGGCCAATCTGCACCAGAACTGTCCGAACCCTTTTACTAATTCTACAAATATCCGGTTCATACTTCATGAAGCAAGAAACGTTGTATTGAAGGTTTACAATAGCATTGGCCAAGAAGTAACAACAGTGCTTGATGAAAAACTGGAGACAGGTGAACACAATATCGTTTGGGACGCAGCCGGACTTCCGAGTGGTATATATTATTACCAACTCAGCAATGGGAGTGAAAGCTGGGTAAAGCGCTGTATTTTTTTGAAGTAGTTTTATTTTTTTGAAACAGATGAATTATCTAAGGGGGTGTTGTGCCATTCCACGTAGATAGATTTGATCTGAGCTTCAAAGAGGTTGTTGGCAAAGATCCTTCGTCTATGCTCCGTATTAGTTTGTCAGAATACAAATCAATGAAGACACCTGTACAAAAAGCGAGTTTCATAAGAAAAATAATGGACCGATTATTGGCCAAGACCTCCAAACGTGTGGCAAAAAAGGTTATGCTGGAGTGTGGTTACATGATGCGTGACGGCGTCAGCCGGTGCATAAATGAACACAAGATAAAAAGGACAAAACAACTGTATGCTGAATCCAGGAACATTGAGGATTTCATTGAAAGGCTTGGCAGACACAGCGGCGGTAAATTTAAGTTAGAAGGTAACTCAATCAAAGCAATATACAATCGGTGCTATTGTGGGTCAGTGAGTAGGACAAAAGAAAAGATTCCATCGATTTATTGTTATTGCGGCGCAGGTTGGTATAAGCGGCTCTTCGAGGAAGTTCTGGGTAGGCCAGTGAGAGTAGAGGTTCTGCAATCAATTGCCAATGGTGCTGATGAATGTGTGCTAAGAATATATGGGGTCAAATCTTGACAATTGACAAATTCCACAAATCGAGGTTACGTTTTTCCGTATTCTGCTGTGTGTGTGTGGTGTTGAAGCATAGATTGTTGATAATGTCAATAGCCAAGATTTGATCCCATCCATGAGGAAATACGGAGAGGTACCTTACAGAGTAGCTGTAATCCATGGAGGACCTGGTGCTCCTGGAGAAATGGCTCCAGTGGCGCGCGAACTTGCATCTGAATGCGGTATTTTGGAGCCCCTTCAGACTGCAGATACGCTTGAAGGACAGGTCGAAGAACTCAGAGCCATTCTTGAGAAGTACGTCGACCTTCCGGTTACGCTAGTTGGCTATTCATGGGGCGCGTGGCTAGGTTATATTATTGGAGCCAGATATCCCTTACTTGTAAGAAAATTGATACTGATCAGTAGCGGACCCTTCGATGCTGGTTATGCCGTCGATATTATGAAAACACGTTTTGACCGACTCACTGAAATTGAGAGAATGGAGTTATCTGCTCTATTGGGGAAGTTGCACGACGCCACGACCGGTGATAAGGATACAACTTTGGCGCAAGTAGGAGAGATGATTTCCAGGGTTGATTCATACGATCCAATGCCTCACGATGATGGAGTTTTAGAAACACAGTACCGTATCTTTCAGAGCGTATGGAATGCTGCTGAGGTATTAAGGGCCAGTGGAAGACTCCTGCAACTGGCCACAGAGATTCGGTGTCCGGTAACCGCAATCCACGGAGATTATGATCCTCATCCCGCTGAGGGAGTAAGAAAACCTTTGTCCAATATGCTAAGTGACTTCCGATTCATTCTGATCAAAAACTGCGGTCACACGCCATGGATTGAAAAGCAGGCGAGGGATGAGTTTTTTAGGGTCCTCAAGGAAGAACTGAACACCTAGCGTAACCGTGGTGATTACATCAGGGGAGAGAACAATTCTGCGCGACGGACTTCTATCTGACACGGCTGACTATGTCCGGTGGATGAAGCGCGGTGAATGGATGCAGTTCGATGCACCTTGGGAAGCTAATTGGCGATCTACGACTGATGAAGAAACAAGAAAAAATTTTGCAGAGAGATTTTTACACGATCTGTCCTTGCCTCGGAAGCGAGCCATAATTGCCACGAAAGAAAAGAAAGCATTAGGTTGGGTGAATCGTTATGCAGATAAGAGATTCCCCAGTGCCTGGTCTGTAGGGATCGATATTTGTGAGGATGATTATTTGAATAGACGGTTTGGTACTGAGGCTTTTGGTCTCTGGGTCGATTACTTGTTCTCAAAGTCAGATGTGCACCGAATTGGTTTTGACACATATACATTCAACCGCAGGATGATGCGGGTGGGTGAGAAACTAGGTTTTGTTCATGAAGGCACAGACCGTGAGGTAATTTACTGGAAGGGAATTTGGCTTGACCGCATACATTTCGGGATGCTTCGAAAAGAGTGGGAGAAGCGAGAAGCAAAATGAATACAAGAGATCCAAGATTGGTTGCTCTTCAATTCAACGAATGCATCAACAACCAAGGCATAAAAGGTCTTTCCAGTCTTATGACTGATGACCATACATTTATTGATCGTGCGGGAAGTATCGATAAAGGAAAAGAATCTATGACCAGGGGTTGGATTGAGTTCTTCAGGAGTTTCCCTGATTACAGGAACACTTTCGCCAGAGTTGAATCCCGCGATGATGTGGCAATTCTCATTGGTTACGCCTATTGGTTTGAGGAAAACAAGCATGATCCTGCTATCTGGACGGCAAGGATAGAAAACGACCTTGTCGCTGAATGGAGGATACACGAGGATACGGTCGAGAACCGAAGAAAGTTCAACATAAAATAGCCAGAACATTTCTGCTGTCGAAACGATGCAGAACCCCTTGACAAATCGCATTAACTACTATATAATAGTAGGTATGGATAAGGGGAAGGCCGGTAAAGCGGAACATCTCGAAGAAAAGCTACGAAATTTCAGGAAGATTTGCCATAAACATGGTATGAAAATCACCCCTCAGCGAGTCGCCATTTACAAAGAACTACTCTCATCGAAAAAACATCCCTCAGCAAGTACGATACACAGGAGAATAGAGAATTACTACCCGAACATTTCACTGGGCACAGTAAATAGCACGCTTCTGGTTTTTGCCAAGATCGGTTTAGCAAGAGTCGTGGAATCTTCCGGAGATCCGAAACGCTTTGATCCGAATCTGGAACCTCATCATCATTTTAGGTGTATTAAGTGCGGTAAGATAATTGATTTCCAAAGCAGCGCGTATGATGGCATTACGGTTCCAGTTGAAATTGATCAGAGATTTATCGTTCTGGGTAAAAAAGTCCACTTAGAAGGATTATGTGACAAGTGTAAAATGAAAGTTAAGACTTAGTAATAATTTTGCACTTAAATAATAGTTAGTACTGAGCATTAGTTGATTCTCACAAATCTCTTGGTGCTGATAGTCGGTTGTAGATGATAATTATTGATGTCATTGTTGAAAACAAACCTATTGAGCGCCAAAGGGACTGCGGAGATATCAAGTTTGTTGGTTAGCCGTAGTAATTAAAAGAAGGAGGTTTATCATGGCAGAAAAACTTAAAAAGCTGACAAACAATTTTGGCAAACCGATCGACGATGACCAGAATAGTATAACCGTTGGTGTTCCGGGACCGACGATACTAGAAGATATTCATGTTGCCGAGAAGCTGGCGCACTTCAACCGTGAACGCATCCCTGAGCGCGTTGTGCACGCCAAAGGCGCGGGTGCAGGAGGTTATTTCGAGGTCACTCACGACCTCACCAGATACACGCGCGCCAGATTCCTCTCGGACATTGGCAAGCGCACCGAGGTATTTGTGCGATTTTCCACCGTCGGCGGTGAAAAGGGTTCAGCTGATTCGGCGCGCGATCCCCGTGGCTTTGCAGTGAAATTCTATACTGAAGAGGGAAACTACGATATGGTTGGTAACAATACACCGGTTTTCTTCATCCGCGATGTCATTAAATTCCCTGACTTCATCCACACGCAGAAGCGTAATCCTGCAACGAATGCTAAAGATCCGGATATGTTCTGGGATTTTCTTTCACTTACGCCCGAATCAGTGCATCAGGTCACAATTCTTTTTTCTGACCGCGGTACTCCAAAGAACTACCGTCATATGAACGGTTATGGTGGTCATGCATTCAAGTGGTGGAACCATAAGGGAGAATACTTCTGGATAAAAATACATTTCAAGACGGTGCAGGGCATTCAAAATCTGACGCGACAAGAGGCGACGAAGATGGCGGGTGAAAATCCAGATCACGCCACAGACGATCTTTATCAGGCGATCGAGCGGGGCGAATATCCAGCTTGGGATGTTCAGGTGCAGATCATGAAACCGGAACAGGCGAAAAACTACAAATTCAATCCATTTGATATGACCAAGGTTCTGCCGCATGGTGACTTTCCGGTTATGCCAATTGGGCGCATGGTTCTTAACCGAAATCCGAAAAACTATTTTGCTGAAGTGGAACAATCAGCATTTTGCCCGGGTAACTTTGTTCCTGGTATTGGTCCTTCGCCAGACAAGATGCTTCAAGGGCGGATTATTTTCTATCATGACGCCCATCGCTACCGCCTTGGTCCCAACTACCATTTGATACCAGTGAATTCTCCAAAGGGCGTGAAGGCAAGTAATTATCAGCGTGACGGAGCGATGAGGGTTGATGAGAATGGTGCTGGCGCCCCGAATTATTATCCTAACAGCTTTGGTGGTCCTGAGCCACAACCCGAAATGGCCGAACCAGCACTGGAATTTTCTGGCAAAGGCGCTCGCCAACCGCACACCCATCCCAACGATGATTTTGTACAGGCTGGTACTTTGTATCGGAGAGTGATGACTGATGAAGACAGGGATCATCTGATCGGCAATATTGTCGATCATCTTGGTAATGCCCAGAAGCGTATACAGTTACGGCAGACAGCTGTTTTTTACAAGGCTGACCCAGAGTATGGAAGCCGTGTTGCACAGGCATTGAAACTTGATACCAAGGAGGTTGAACGTCTAGCGAAAATGTCGCAGAAAGAACGGGCAGAGGTGACTAGTTAAATACCATGCATAGATGACCGACAGTTGAGGAACGACGGGGCCAAGTTTTGATTGTTGATTGTTGGCCCCTCGTTTTTTTGTGAACATTTCACAGGGAGATGCAGGAGCGATATATAGTAAGTAGCTATATAATAACCTAACATTGACAATTCCTAATTTTACAATATAGTAAATGAATTGATAATCAGGCATTTGCATTATTCTATGCGGCGTTTTGTTTAATTTTGCTTTGATAATACATCGGAGGCAAAAGTGAAGAAGAAATTAGCGATTGTTTATACGGTTTTTTTCGTGATAATCGCCGTAAGTATTCTTACGGTCTGGACTCCTTGGTCATCTAAAGAAGATCGCTATTATGCCGAATATGAAGAAGATAAAGGCGAGAAACCGCATGACTGGTTCTATATGCAGCGCGCATATCCACAACGTTTGATAAATGAAGAAACTCATCATGTAGCATACCGAGAGGCTTTGGATATGGCAAGACAGTACGCCAACCGTGACGACGGTGTCTGGATTCCTAAAGGTCCCACCAATATCGGTGGCCGAATCACGGGTATCGCTTTGCATCCAGCAAACGGAAATATCATCTATGCAGGCGCAGCAGATGGCGGTGTGCTCAAGTCCATTGATGGTGGTGCGACCTGGGATATGCTTACTGACCACTTCATCACCCTTTCGATCGGCGATGTGGCGATCGATCCAAACAACCCGAATACAGTATACGCTGGTCTTGGCGAGGCTAATCTAGCCGGCGATAACTATGATGGTGATGGATTGTACCGGACTACTGATGGTGGTGCTACATGGAGCAATATCGGGCTGGCGCAGACCAGGCGTATCGGGCGCGTTGCCGTGCATCCGTTTGACTCAGACATAATATTTGTTGCCGGAGCTGGTGCTCAATTCAGTGCTGACAGCGCGCGCGGGGTCTACCGTACGCTCGATGGCGGAAACACTTGGGAAAAGGTGCTCTATATCTCAGATTCAACATCTGCGATCGACCTGCGCATCAATCCAGCTCACCCGGATACAGTCTATGCTGCGATGTGGGAACGCCTGCGTTCGCCTACACGGCGTAAAGCCGGCGGCCAGACTTCGGGTCTTTACCGAAGCACAAACATGGGTGCGACGTGGACCGAGCTGACAAATGGCTTGCCTTCCGGGCCAAACGTGGGTCGAATAGGTATTGCTATATGCGAGACAAACCCGCATGTACTTTATGCACTCTACGCTGATTCTTTAGGATATCTTGATGGCGTTTACAAAACAAGCGACGGTGGTAATACCTGGGCTCAGACTTCTGGACAACCGTCTTATTATTTTTACTATAGTTACGGTTGGTATTTTGGTCAGATCCGCGTGCATCCTACGAATCCAGATATTGCTTTTGTCCTAGGTGTGCCGCTTTGCCGGACCACTGATGGAGGCGGTGCATGGTGGGACGTTTCAGGTATTCAACATGTTGACCATCACGCGCTTGAATTTGATCTGACTAATCTCAACCATATCGTTGATGGTAATGACGGGGGTGTGTACTATTCGACAAATGGTGGTACGATTTGGACAAAGTCCTATAATCTACCGATAACGCAATTTTATGCAGCTACCATAGATGAACTCAATCCGGAGCGGACGTACGGTGGCACGCAGGACAACGGTACACTGCGGACAATGAGTGGCAATCTGGACGATTGGGAGATGATTTACGGTGGCGATGGGTTCTATTGCATCGTAGACTATACAAATACGAATATCATCTATGCCGAGAGTCAGTGGGGTAATCTCGGGAAATCAACCAATGGCGGCAACAGCTTCTTTGGTGCAACTAACGGTATCAGCTCTAGTGACCGGACGAATTGGTCGACGCCGGTGATCATGGACCCTAATAACCATCTCGTACTTTATTACGGTGCAAATCGATTGTACAAAACCACAAATGGCGCAGATTACTGGAATGCCATTAGTGGAGATTTGACGAATGGTCCGGGTTCGGGGAACCTGCTCTATGGCACGATTACCACGATTGCCGTTTCTCGAACGGACAGCAATGTTATTTACGTCGGTACGGATGATGCCAATGTCTGGGTCACTACTGATGGTGGTTCAAATTGGACGAGCATCAACTCTGGTCTACCTGATCGTTGGGTGACGCGGGTTGCGGTTGATCCGTATGATGCAGCGATTGCCTATGTGACATTTTCTGGTTATCGCTACGACTCACCGTTGCCGCATGTATATCGGACAGCGAATTACGGCAGTACATGGGATGGTATTTCAAGCAACTTGCCTGAGGTGCCGATAAACGCCATTATCGTGGATCCTGAAAATACAGCGACGTTATACATTGGGACTGATTACGGTGTGTACTACACAACTGATACTGGTACTTCATGGCAACCATTAGGAACTGGTCTGCCATTCAGCGCAGTAGATGATCTTGTGTTCCACAATGGTACACGCGTATTGAGAGCAGCAACCCATGGCCGTTCTTTCTTCGAGTTTGATCTGGATCAAATAGGGATCAAGGAGGACGAAGAACTATCCGAGATCGGCCTCAAGGGCATCTATCTTCAGGTTACCAGCCCGGCACGAAATGAAATTCGAGTATTATACAGCATTTCAGAAGCAAGCCGCGTGCATATCAGCATCTACGATATTACTGGTCGAAGAGTGCAGAACTTGGTTAATGAATCGATTTCGTCGGGGAAATATGCGTTCACTAGGCAGATGCACGTTCCAGCCGGGACATATTTTGTGCGTATGGAAGCGCAAGGTAAGAGAGCGACACAGAAGATAGATGTTGTAAAATAAGGACTTATCGCAGAAAAAGTGCAAAAGTGTATGCCTGTCCCCGGTAGGTACAAGATCGAGATAGAAATATTCGAGGGCAAGGGTGGTCAGCTCAAAAAAGATGGTGATGCGATCGTCTACCCTGATTTTGTGAAAGAAGGCATATGTGCCTGGATGTACCGGGGTGATGGTGAGAAGAGTTACCAGGTCGGACAGAAGTTTTCCTATCCTGAAGACAAAGACAAAATATGCCATTGGTTATTGGATAGCCTGAGCGGTGTTCTTAATGCTATGTCTGCCGGTGAAGCATTGAACTGGGACTATAAAGACACGCCGTATGAAAAAGTGATTGACTGCGAAGGCGTGACTACTGAGTATGTCCGCTGCATCGATCCAACGGCATCGGGTATTGTGGTGAAAGTGACCAGAACAAAATTGCCCAAATGAGAATTTTACTGAAAGTATTCACCTCAGCGTTATTGATGCTTTTGTGTTTACTGATATTTTGCGCAAAACACTATGCGGCGAAAAATGAAAACGAGTTATTCCATAATGTCATTATACTGATCCCTGATGGTTGCGGTATAGCGCACATGGCAATTACGCGCTGGTTCAAAGGAGCTCCGCTCACACAAGATTCTATGGATGTAAGCTTGGTCCGCACATTTTCCGCAAATTCGATGATCACGGGTTCCGCTGCTGCGGCCACAGCGTTTTCCGCGGGATACAAGACCTGGGAGGATTCTAGAAAAGCCAAATGTCTTTCCATGCGTCCTGATTCTTTGCTCCTACCGATTCCCGAAGAGCTCGAATCATCAGAACAATGGCGTCCGGTCGCGACGGTTCTCGAAGGCGCACGCCTTGCTGGCAAGTCAGTTGGATTGGTGGCAACGTGCCGCGTGAGCCACGCAACGCCAGCCGCTTATGCTAGTCATTGGCATTCCCGACACAATGATAATGTTATTATCGAACAGATGGTTTATCAGGACCTAGATGTCGTTTTCGGTGGTGGGTTCCGGTACTTAATCGATGTTAATACAGAGATCCCCGGTGGTGCAGTCAAGGGAACACGCAGGGATAATGAAGATCTTCATGAGGTCCTGTTGTCGAAGGGATACAAGGTTATCAGCACAAGGGATGAACTATATTCGCTGGAATCGAGTGCTCCGAAAGTGTGGGGGATATTTGCAGACGGTCATATGGCTCATGATATTGACCGGCAATTACTCGCGCCGGAAGAACCTTCTCTAGTGGAAATGACGAAAAAAGCAATTGATATACTCAAAAAGAATCCTAAAGGCTTCTTTCTAATGGTTGAAGGTAGCAGCGTTGACTGGTCTTCAGAAGATAATGATCCAGTTGGTGTGGTAACTGAATACCTTGCGTTTGATGAGGCTGTAAAAACAGCGCTTGAATTCGCTAAAACACATCCAGGACAGCGAACACTTGTGTTACTCTTCCCTGACCACGATTGCGGTGGTATGTCACTTGGACGAAACGATGTGGAACCTTACACATTCAGGCCAGATAATATGGTGAGTGTTATTTCAAAGGCCTCAGTAACAGCAGAGGGTGCTTCAATGATTCTTCGTAACAATCCGGCCAATACTGACCCGAATGTGATACGTCAGATCATGGCTGATTTTTACGGCATTGATGACTTGACCACAACCGAGATGCAGAAGATCATTGTTGAGCTTGCGGATACAGGCTACTGCAATCTCGAAGTTCTAATCGGGCCCATGCTGAGCAGGCGTGCGGGTATTGGTTGGACTACATTTGGACACACTGGCAATGATGTACCGATGTTCAGCTATGGTTTGAGCAAAGCACCGCAGACTATCGACAACACTGAGATTGCAGACTTATGTGCAGGGGCTTTGGGCTTTCAGTTAACTAATGTCACAGAAAGGCTTTTCGCAGATGCGGGTATGCTGTTTGAAAATGCTACACTGATAATTGATACAGTGGGTGTGGAGATGAGCAGGGGGCAGCTTACTGTGCAAAGAGATGCAGAGCGAGCAGTGTTTCCATTTTTCAAGAATATCATGATTATTGGTCAGGACACAATTTTGCTTGAAGGAATTACTGTTTATTCAAAATACGCGAACAGAGTCTTCCTGCCCAAACAAGCAGCAAAAATATTTTAAACATTTAGTACCACCGTTTACTGAAATCAATATATCATATCTCTCGCACTTTTTTGGTGCTGTGATGGTCAGAATTAATTATGCGTTTGAGAGGTTCTTCTTTGCACCAGCCATCTGCCCAGCGATTCAGCAATATAGATTATGCCCACTAGGAGGATACTCAACGATGGAAGCCTGAAATGCAACAGCAACAGCGGTGCGACTATTGCGGCAAGAAGTTGAATAACACGTCTTGTACTCTGAAAGCAGTATTCGTATGCGGTAATGAATTCAACAGGCAGGACCATCAGGATCGAATTGAAAAGTATTAGGATGGTTACGGCATATCTTAGACCCCATGAGATATTTTGTATGGTACCTTGTTCCTGCAAATCGGTAACAAGCAGCACTACTGCAACAATGATTGCTGCTGATATCGGCGTGCCCAGACCGATTATCTTTTTCCGTGATGCTTCCAGTGCATCAGCATTGAATCGCGCCAATCTGTAGGCAGCCGCGACTAAATAGAAAAGCGGAAAAATTGCATACAAAATTGAATAACCATCGTAAAAAAATGTGTACAGCAAAATACTGGGCGCGACGGCAAAAACAGTGAAGTCGGCGATCGAGTCGAACTCTATACCAAATGCACCAGTTTTTCCGAACCATCTTGCGATAGCGCCATCCAAAATATCGATGAGGCTAGCGATTATGATGAGCCAGGCTGATAATGTGTAATTGTAGTGAAAGGCATTTGTCTCACGTGACGCATGAATGACAAGGATTATACAAAAAAAACCAATACAGATATTGATGCCGGTGAGAATGTCAGGAAGCAGAGATCTTATTCTCACCATGGCGACTATGCTTGTGGCCTATTACTGTGATACCGCCCTTAACCCGATCTCCTTTGCGAACCGTAAGTATTGTTTCGTTTGGTAGGAAGAGATCCACCCTTGAGCCAAAGCAGATCATTCCATACCGATCTCCTCTGTGTACTTCTTGCCCAAGGCTGAGGTGGCATTTGATCCGCCTCGCAACAAATCCCGTAATTTGCACCACAGTCATGCAGAATCCGTCATCGCATTGAATTCCAACTGAAACACGCTTGTTTTTATCGCTCGCCTTTTCGGTATACGCCGGTAGGAATGTCCCGTCGGCAGATTGTCTATGCATGACGACGCCGCTCACCGGTATCCAGTTAACGTGAACGTCCAGTAGAGAAAGAAAGATACTAACCTTGAGAGCTTTTTTCTTCATGAATTGTGGTTCATTTGCCGGACCGATGCTAACGATTTTGCCATCGGCTGGAGAGACAATATCAAGGTCAGATAATTCAGGGGTTGTGCGTTGCGGATTGCGAAACAAAAATGTCACGACTACGGTGACAACTGTCAGTAGTACTGCGATCCAAAGTAATATCATTGGATTCGTCACGGCTACTATGAACCAAAGAGTAAGCGTTGCCAAAACTAATGGTAGCACTATTTGAATGCCCTCTTTGGCTATCGCAAATCTCCTTTGTATGAAATGTACAAGGCCCGATAAAAAGCACATGGAACTATCCTATTGAACAATAATATCTCATGCTAAATTTATTATTCATCTTACTGCCAAGTGCTTCAGTCCAGCCAGAGAGTAAATGAAATGGGTATTGATACATGCTCGCTGACTGTTTGAAGCAGAGAATTACTGTTTGCATTTTTCTGTAACGCCTTGACAAGGTCCCAACCTACTGTGACTCCCCATAGATTCTCATCCGAGGGCGCGTCCTTCCTCGAGATGGCAACGCCACAGTAGAATCCCGGCTTGAAGCGATAAATACCCTCTACTTTCAAGACGCTGTAGTGGTCAAAGTCGCCACCTTGAAACTTGTCGAAATCTGTGATTGCAGTTGCTGCTTCTTCTAATAGATCGATTGCAGCGCGCCACTTGCGTATGCCAACCCTTATGCTTACTGGTACATTAGGATAATAATGTTTATATGTCCAGAAGCCAACACCGAGCACATTGGCAAACGCATCCCCCAGAGAAAACTCCCATTTATGTGTTTTCTCTAACGCATCAAGGCATTCAACAACGGTGAAGGTAAGAAGGGTGAGGGATGTGGAGAAGAGTACCGAGTGGCGTGAACGAAAACAGCCATGCATTACCCGGTAATGAAACTCGGTCAGCATGTTGCAGCCAGCCATGTGCCATGCGTTATCGGCAAGAAATGGTTCTTTTTCGCCGATATAATCGAGTGGATTATCCCAGATGAATCCTTCTTCCCACCAGGTGTAGTAGGCAATGGTTGGTAATATTATGTATTCAGCGGTCAACAATCCCGCACCAAGCGCAATATTACGCTTTGCAGCGGTAAATGAATCCGGGAGAAAATAATGACTACCAATAGTGTCAATGACATCTGGGTCATTGATGAGCTCGAAATGCTCATCAAAAGAATCAACGCCTTGGTTAACCGTATCGGTAAAGGCAAATTCAGTTGGCATATTGCTGTCAGCATTGTTTTTACGGTATCCAGGTCTTGAAATGCCGAATTCGACGGCCATTGTTAGGTCACGGTGAATATTGGTTGCGCTTGCATTGTAATAGGAAAGACCTAATTTGCGCGGCATGCTGTATTCATGTGCCATGGAAATAGTACCGGGCATAAGCATGTAAATTGTTCCAATCATGAATGTAATAAAAGATTTTCTTGTAAGCAATCCTATCTCCCGCCTGAATTATACGGACAATGAGTGAGGTGTCAAGATGAACAGGATAGAGTACAAAGATAAGATGAATACATCCGGCTGCGGCGGGACGATGCGACTGCGCGTCACTGGGATTCGGAGTTTCGGATGTTCTGATTCTTCATGTTTTCATTTCGCTATGTCTAATATTAAGCGGGGTTAGTTGCCCGATTTATCGGGCATTATTTGATAAATCAAACGACTACAAACCCCGTATTCCGGGTATGATGTTTTTAGGAGTGAAGGGCAAACCTTTAGGTTTGCTGAATTCCGTTCTCCTTTTTCCAACTGATGATATACCAAATCTTGACAACAACGAACTGGCTGTTAAACTTAGTGGTTATCTAACTGAAGAGGTGAAATATGAAGCGTAAGGATAATATCTTAGTATTGGGATCGGTAATATTACTGATTCCTCTTATCTTTGCGGTATCGGGCAATGCTTTGCAGGAAAATGCGGTGTTCCTAAAGCATACGGGTAATGGCTTGTATATTGTTGAACAACAGGGATTGCCGTATAATTGCATTACAGGACCGGTAGATGATCCTGCAGTCGTCTGGTCCCACTACGTAACGGATGCTATTTACACGACTACCTGCAATACGATTGATGGTTATGTGTTTGCAGGGACCTGGTTAAACCCACCCATGGAAGCTCAGTTATTTGCGCTGGGTGGTGGAGGTACTCCAGAATGGGGATACAGCGGCACCGAATTCTTTGTAGACGCAGGTGACACGACGTTCACATTAGCAGCGGTCGATGATTATGGCGCAGGGGTGAATGTGTGTAAGTGGACTGGTCCAGGAGATACCACTCCAGACTGGACCGCGAATTTTCCAGGCTATGCTGTGAGTTCCTACGGACCATTTGCCGTTTCTGATGACGGCTCAACCATTGCAGCCATAGCTGCGCCTGCTGGAGGTGATGCACACCTCTTGTTGTTTGATGTCGATGATCCAAATCCACTGATCGATTATGTTGCCACTGGTCTGGGATTCCCGCGGTACGTGAAGATCAATGCTGACGGTCGATATACTGCATTTATTGCCCTTGCTACGCTCGTTGTCTTTGACCGTGACAGCCTGAACGTGCGCGATCAAATATCAATGGGCGCAAGCAACAGCGCTCTGGACATTTCAGGGGATGGCAACCTGGTTGCTTATGGCTGGCCTTCCCTGGTACTCATGGAATGGACCGGATCGTCGTATCAGAATCTATGGTCTTACAGTGCAGGAGGATATTACTTAAGCAGGATTGCCATCTCAAATGACGGTTCTACAATGGTCTCTTGTTGGTATAATACACCACACAATACAATCAAGGTGGTAGTTCACGACACGGGTTCGTCAACCCCGCTATGGATCTATGATTATCCCACTTCCAGTGGAACCTATCAAGAAGTTTGTCATGACATCGACATAACCGATGACGGAGCATATTTCATTATTGGCAGCTTCGGTGATGATGCAAACTTGAACCCAGAAGTGCACATCTTTCAGCGGGATGCCACACCACACATATACTATACCGTGGACATGCCTGGGTCAATGTTTTCCGTGGACATAGAGGGCGATGGCAGCTACGCCACTGCTGCGGGCAAGCATATTCATGCTAATGCGATGGGGCGCGGTGGTGATATAGTGATGATCAATACCGACATTACCGGCATCACAAATACCGAATCTATTAACCTTCCTGTTAAACGATTATCACTCAATATCTACCCGAATCCATTCCACGAATACACTAATATAAGATACTCGATTCCGGATACTAGATACTTGATACAAAATCCGACATTGAGTATTTATGATGCTAATGGACGTATGGTAAAGTTCCTTAATCCAGTATCAAGTATCGAGAATCAAGAATCTGAAGTTTCCTGGAATGGAACTGATAGTTTCAACAGGAAACTGCCAGGTGGAGTCTATTTCGTTCAGTTGGAATCGGGGAAGCAAATAGTAACAAGAAAAATTGTAATAATGGAATAGGTGCGAAACTTTAATTTTCTACGGAATCGTGAAAGGAGGAATGATGAAAAGGTGGGTTGGAATTGGGCTTATCTTAACCATATTTGCATGTGAATCGCTGACCGAGATCGATCTTGATTGCTTGGTATGGCATGCTACCAATGTTATAAGACTGGAAAGCGACCTACTTGGTGAAAAGGATGATGTAACTGTTCATCTTTCTTGGCGTTGGTTGTTAACAAGGCCGTCAAGCGGTAGTGTCGTTGTCGAGCGTAGTATCGGCAATATGGATGATTTTACTCTAATTGCCACGGTCACGCCTATTGAAACGGTTATGACCTATCTTGACCGGGACACAATTCTGCAGCCAAATACTACAGCTTTTTACCGGTTGGGATTGTTTGATGGAACAGACACTGATTATTTTGATACTCTTGAGGTTACAATTCCGCCGGTGCAGCACTTCTATGAACCTGCCCAAGATACCGTTGGCAATGATACACTTCGGCTTATATTCGCACAGTTGCCGGGATTCAATGATTGTGAAGTCAGCGTGTACAATGCTTTTGTGACCGATCCCGAAAGCCTTATGAATTTACTAAACCCGATTTTTGTCGATACGCTCACATATCCTGATACATCCTTGGTGCTACCTATCCCTGATGCAATATATCCGGATACAACCATTTACACTATCCGACTTCTCTCACTGAATGAAGTGGAGGTATCAGGGGGCAATCTGACGAGCATATCGTCGACAATATCCAGTGGTTTCAGGGCCTTTTTTAAGAAACCTCCATTTCCGTTCTAAAAGAGGGTAGCCAACCTGTAACCAACCTGTCGTAGATCCTGTGAAGGGGTTGGTTCTGTTAGTTTTTGCTGCAATAAGTGCTGAAATTTAAAGGCATTTATATGCTTTGTCCTTTTTTTGCTGTTGCTTGTTAACTTTTGACGCTTCACAATTTTGTTGGTACAACCGTGGCGTTTGCCAGTGTAATCAATTCATGCAGCAAAAGTGCTAAAATGTTATACCTGTCCCCGGAGTTAAGGATTTGATTGCGTAAATGCAAGTTATTTCACAAGGATAATCTTTTCAACGAGTGAGGTAGTTTCGGTTTCGAATCTTAAGAAGTAAATTCCGGCCTTCAAATCATCAGTCTCAATTTGCGCAATGTGAGTGCCGCTATTCTTGAATTCTGACATATCGTGGACGATTCTACCAGAACAATCATAGAGTATGAGTCTTACTAAGCTTCGATGTTCCAGTGCATAACTCACTAGAAATTCCTTTGCCGGGTTTGAACCTTTTATAATGAAATTAGATCTATTTTCAAAGATGATGTCTTCCTCAACCGGAATAACCGGAATAAATTTCGCGAGACCCAAGTCCCAGTTGCCAGCTAATGTATTCTGCCACGGATTACTAAGGGGAAAATCCGTGGATTGTGTCCAGCCGCCGTAGTAGAAACTACCACTATAATCAAGTACTGAGCAGCGGCTGCCATCATCAGCACTTCCACCAAAGTATGTAGAGTAAAGAATATCGGTGAAATCGGCTCTAAGTTTTACGAGAATGCCATCCTGCAGGCCGGCATTGTTGTTCTGGTAAGCATCGGGTGTAACTGGATAATTTGTAGAATAGGTATCACCACCAAAGTAGACAACACCATTTGAATCCACAGATATGCCATCGCCATTTTCCGTGTTGTTTCCAGCGACAAATGTACTGATCAATAGTTGAGTGCCATCCGGTGATATCTTCGACACGGCAATGTCAGAATTCCCGCCCATGTAATTCTCCTGGAATACTCCGGATGTCGTCGGATAATTTGATGACTGCGTTGGAGCCAGGACATACGCGTTGCCCTGATTATCAACCGCAATATTATGGGTACTCGTGAACTCATGTTGGGACCCGCCGAGATAGGTACCGAAAATACGACTAGAACCATCGGATGATAGTTTCGCCACGAAGAAATCCCAGCCGCCATTATGCGTAGTGTCATAAGCATCAGGGCTGCAGGGTGCGTCACTTGATTGCGTAAACTGTAGAATACAAGGTTGATTCAGGGTATCGATCCGAATTGAAGCTTCTACGCCTTCGTCGCCAGAACCACCAAGATAGGTTGCCCACAAGACCTGGGTCCCATCCGATCGGATTTTTGCGACCACGCCATCCATACCGCCTTGCGTATGTTGCTGAAAACCATTCGTAACCCATGAAGGAGGCAGTGTATCAGGAGAGAGTCCTGGAACGTAGCCAGAAGTCACATATATATCACCGTTATCATCGATATCACAATCACGGATTAATGTAGAAACGCCAAAATAACTTGCCCACACTAGATTTGATCCATCGGGATTAAGCTTGAATATGAACGCGTTTTGATCGCCGTAGATGCCGTTGTAATAGCCTTTAAATTGTGTTTGGAATGCCCCTGGCGTCACGGGAAACCCGGGTCCGGCTCTGCCTGTAACATATATATAACCTTGATTGTCAACCTTGATCGCGTAGGCTCGATCATAATTCGGGCCGCCAACAAACGTTGACCAGATCAAGTCGCCGTCAGGATCGAACTTCGTGACAAATACATCGAACCAGCCGTTATGTGTCGTATCATAGGCGCCAGGGGTTACCGGAAAATCCGCAGATTCTGTACCACCAGTAATGTATACGTTACCGCTATTATCGACATCGATATCCCTCATCTGATCCATGTTTGCACCACCGAAATAAGTGGAGAAGTGCACATTGTAAGTTTGAGCTCGTGTTATTAATACAACTATGCACATCAACACGAATACTCTAATACCAACGTAATTCCTCATCTTCTCCTCCATGATGTTGGGCTAGTATACACAATGACTTTTCAGTAGTCAATTGCGGCGCAATAGGGGGCGGGGTTAGATCTGGAAACTAAAGGAAACCAACCTGTCGCAGATCCTGCCAAGGCGTTAGATGTGTTAACGTTACTCTCAAAAGGAAAGAATTGGCTCCAACTTATAGACGACGGATAGCGTTTGTTATTTCCCGCTGATATGCAAATATACTGAAAATCCCGCCGGTATGGACAAAAATAACACTCTTATACTTGTGTATTTTAATATCATTCAACATTCCATGAAATGCTTTGCCCGTGTAAACTGGATCCAATATGATGCCTGATTGCGCTACTTTCCCTATGGTCTTTAATTCTTGGGGATAAGGTATACCATAACCTTTACCAACGTAGCCATCGATGAGATGGATGTCGTTATGCGAAACCTGTGTTGGCAAGCTGAATTTCCTTATTGCACTCACGCAAATTTGATATATTCTTTCCTTGAAATGCTCAATAGTCTCGCACACGATCACACCATTTAGAGCTACTCTGAGATCCAATAGTTTCCTGCCAAGCATTAATCCCGCATAAGTACCTCCAGAACCGACGGCGCAGTAAACAGCCTCTATCTGTTGATGCCTGATAAATTCTGCCATCTCCTTCATACAGTCAAGATAACCCAAAGCACCGATTTCATTCGAGCCACCCTCAGGTATAACATACGGTGTCTTTCCCCTTTTTCGTAATCTTTGTGCATATCTTTCCATGACTTCGGCACGTCTCTGGTACTGCACGGGTGTGATATACATTACCTTTGCACCCAGTAGCTCATCGATCAGGAGGTTTCCACTATACACCTTTCGCGGGTTGCCGTGAGTGCGCAGGAAAAGGTGGCATTCAAATCCAAAGTGTTTCGCGAATGCCGCCGCTGTTCGGCAGTGATTTGATTGAACTGCACCACAGGTAATAATGGTATCACACTTCTTGTTTTTTGCATCGGTGATTAGATATTCAAGTTTACGTGCTTTGTTACCTGAGATGACGAGCCCATTCAGATCGTCACGCTTGATGAAGATCTGCGTTTTGCTGCTCAATCCCTTCAGTTCTTCAATAGGAGTTTCTCTTGTGAGCTTATACGGTTTTAGGGTTTTCATTTTGCCCCATATATTACAGAACTTTGAGCGCCAAATCAAGAGCCGCAGATACATGACACAGTGACCAATTTTCCTACTCCGGGCGGGCTTAAAGGCTGCGATGAGACTTTCAGTTAGTCCGCAGGACCCCCCGGGTCACTGTGTCATTGAGTTATTATCTCATTGTTTGACGCAGCGGAGAGGTCCGTGATACTAACTAAGTGGAGAGGTAGTTACCATTGTTTGTTAATACTGTATATGTTTTTCTTGAAAAATCCAAACAGACCTAACCACTGTCCAAAATGTAATTCCGAAGGCTTGGCTTGCATGGAAAATGCAAGATCACGAGACAGTCTTTGCCACTGCTTATGGCTGAAAATATTTTTGCAATTCGATTTCAAATTCCTTCTCCGTGCGCCGAATCCACATTTAATGAATCTTTTATAGATTGACATATCTATTGGCGAAACCAGGGCAGGAATTCTTTTCTCTATGTGCAGCATAACAACATCCACATCTGGAGTCGGTGAGAAATCGGTCTTCTTGAATGACCGGATTATCTTTAGCCTAAACCATGGTTGTGCTAAAACGGAAAACTGAGTAGTCTTCGGTGCGCCAATGAATTTCTCGGCCGCTTCCTTTTGCAGAATAATATATGCTTCGACTGGTGGGTTTGGAGCGTAGACGATTTTTCTGATGACGGCTGAAGTCATGTTGAATGGAATATTCGCAAAAACCTTATAGCGAGATTCTTTTATGTTGAATTTCAGAAAATCGGCGTTGTATAGAATAATATTGTCATTAAGTGCGAATTTCTTCTCTAGTTTTATAAATAAATTACTGTCCTTTTCAATGGCGATTACTCTTTTAGCCTTTTTGCAGAGCTCCCTCGTTAACATCCCGGTGCCTGGGCCCATCTCGTAAACGATGTCTTCTGAGCTAATCGAGCTATTATGAAGCAGCGAAGCTGCTAGCGATGCCCTGGTTAAGAAATTCTGAGCCAATGATTTTCGATTGTTTACTACCATAGCGTGATTCTCCTAATATTGTGGCGATTATGCCTAACCTAATGTACAACCCATGACAAATAGTTATGTTTTCATGCTTTTAACGAGGATTTGAGGAATGGGCAGTAAATAGACCTCTCCCTCGGTGTGTGGTTTAGAGTCCGCTGCACATTACGGACTGAGTAATTATCGAATCATTGTAAACATAGTTTAGTATACACGATTGAGGTATTTTTGTCAATGATTCTGCTGTACTGCCCGAGGACATATCACAATTAATAAAAACTGAGAGAGAATTCGAGATTGACAAATAACTGATTATTAAATATAGTCATCAAGAAACAATCTTTTTATAGATAATTACACAAGTCTTTACATGAGAAAGGAGTAAACAATGATACGCACCTTATCGATGGTGATGTGTCTGATGACCATCACTTTTCTACCTTCACCTGCATATTCCCAGGTGCCGGGCGCCGCGAACGTGTGGATCGCGAGTTACGAAATGGTGTGGCAGACTGTTAATGAACACCACTTTGATTCTACTTTTGGTGGGCTCGACTGGAACGAAATTCATGATAGATATTATGACCTCGTCGACAATGTGGAGAATGACTCTTGCTTCATGAAGATAGTGAACAAGATGCTTGCTGAGCTGAAGCTTTCTCACTATGCTGTTTTTCACATGAAGGAAATGGCCGCTTCCGGTTCACCATTGATTTCCGGAGGAAGTATTGGCCTCGATATTCGTCTGCTTGATAACAAAACGGTTATCACGTCTGTCAAACCCGATTCCCCAGGCGCGGAGGCTGGCTTGAAAGCCGGATACGTTGTGGAGAGTATCGACGACATTCCTGTTGCGCAAATCATGGCCGATATCGAGTCCGAAGCAATCCCGATTTCCAATGAACGCAAAAGGCTGTCAGACATTGTCGAAGACATACACAGTCGATTTTTCGGCGATGCGGAAACCTCGATTTCACTAACTTTTCTGGATGAGTATGACATTTTGCATGAAGCCACGCTACTTAGGAAACAAAGGACCGGAAAGACGATCATAGACGAGTCCCTCCCGCCCTTTTATGTGGACTTTCAGGTCAGGCGAATGGATGATAATATCGGGTATGTCAGGTTCAGCGCTTTTCTACCACCTGTTGCTGAACGCTTCAGCCAGGTGATTGACACCATGGGGGATATGCGTGGGTTGATCATTGACATCCGGGGGAATCCGGGTGGGATGCACGAGGTGGGCGAAGCCATCGTCTCGAAGCTCATCCAGGAGCCAACACTGTTCTCGGTCTTCAGATACAGGAATGAGACACAGGAGGTGGTCGTTCAGCCGAGCGAGAAAACATACGATGGACCCGTCGTGGTAATGATTGATATAATGAACGCATCAGCCAGTGAACGCTTTTCCGGATGTATTCAGTCTATCGGACGTGCGGCTGTTATTGGGGAGAGGAGTTCCGGGTCGGTAGGACCTTCTGACATAAAGGAGTTACCCAATGGTGCGTCGCTTATGTACCTAATCGCACAGTCCTTGACGCCCGACGGCACTGTGCTTGAAGGGCATGGGGTAATCCCGGATATTATCGTGGGATTGGACAGACAGGCATTGCTCGATGGAAAAGACACCCAACTAGACCGGGCTATCGCACACATCACGAACGAAACACACTAAAAAGGCAAGAACAATAACATCATCGAGGCAGCAGAGGATGAAGTCGCACCAACCTACCCCATAACTTGTTGTTTTTTTGGCATACTCACTGAAAAGTGGATTAAGTAAAAAGAGAAGAATGATTTCATCATCATCCTCTTAACTCGTTGTTGGTACAACAATCTATTTTGTCACTATCACTTTTCTTATCAACTCAGTTCCCTCGGTATTTACTCTTACAAAATACACGCCCGTACTTAGGCTTTTCACTGATACCACCGTTGTATTCTCAGGTTTTCTCATTGTGTCTGTTCTAACCAAATTACCAAGGATATCATACATCTTAATGCTACGCAGCGGTGTGGACACATGAATGGTGAGTGATGTTTTAATAGGATTGGGGTAGATTTCCAAAAGAAGATGCGAAATGTTTTGTACTAGCTCTTCTAGTCCCGTTACCGAGTCCCGAATCACCGAGACGCTGTTACTATAATAATTCGCAACATAGACTCGGTTATATTGCGGGTTGTAGGCAAAGGCTTTGGGCCCGTTATCAACTTCAATTGTTGTAATTACACTATCAGTTTCACCATCAATCACTGTGACTGTACTATCAAGAGAACTAGGATATGCCCCAGGATTAGCACAATAGATCTTATTATTGATTGGATTATAAACTAAAGCATAAGGCTCATCTCCTACTGGAATGTTAGTAATAATAGTATCAGTTTCACCATCAATTACGGTAACAGTATCTCTCCAGTTGTTAGCACAATAAATCTTGTTATTAACCGTATTATGAGCCAACGTAATAGGCCAGCGGATAACCGGGATTGTAGTAACAATGCTATCAGTCTGGCCATCAATTACCGTAATATTGTCACTACCACCATTAGCACAGTATATCTTATTATTGATGGGATTATGAACAAAGGCATTGGGGTAACTTCCCGCTGGAACTGTTGTGATGATACTGTTACTTATGCCATCAATTATTGAGATGCTATTGCTGATATAATTGGCACTGTATACTTTGTTACCAGTCGGATTGTAAACTAAAGCAATAGGAGAAGCTCCTACTGGGACAGTAGTAATAACAACGTTGGTTGTGCCATCAATCACAGTAACACTGTTACTATTATAATTAGCGCAGTACACTTTGTTATTAATCGAATTATAAGCAAAGGCACAAGGATATGTTCCTGCTGGAATTTTAGTAATGATACTGTTAGTTGCACCATCAATCACTGAAACAGAATCATTGTAATAATTAGCACTGTATACCTTGTTGTCAGTCGGATTATAAACCAAGGTACGAGGAGTGCCTCCTATCGGAATTGTTGTGATGACACTATTGGTAGCACCATCAATTACTGAGACACTGTAACTACCCCAGTTAGCACAATATATCTTGTTATTGGTCGGATTATAAACTAAGTCATAAGGATTACTTTCTACTGCAATTGTCGTCTCTAACCATTGGGCGGATATTAAAAGTGGCGAGAACACCAGAATTATGGTGCTTATTAAAAGATACCTCTTTTTACATACCATTATCACCTCCACGTGTCTTCATAAATATACTGGAATCTAATTGATATCTCCAAGTCATTCTAGTTAGTCATTGTATCACTAAGTCATTGATTGACGTCCAGAAGAAATCCGCTATAATTGTACTGAGATCTGTTATCTGATATCGGACATCAGTAGAGCGCCTGTAGCTCAACTGGATAGAGCGACGGACTTCCATCTCGTCTCGATGATATCGAGACTTCGATATCGAGAGAGAATCCGAATATACTACACTTTGAAATCGCTGAGATTACGGTGTATCAATGCTTTGCGGGAATTTTGCTCTTTCTCGCTATTGAACGGAATTCTACCTAATTCCGTGTATTCTATGCCCAAAATGGACCAAAAGTGGACCAAATGTAAAGGGGAGTAATCTAAATTACTCCCCTTTCATTTTGTTATACCGACAGTTTGTTATTTCATTACAATCACTTTTTTGATGAACTCATTATCCTCGGTAATCACTTTCACAAAATAAACCCCAGCACACAGATGCGTTAGCGAAATTACTCTCTCATTCTGAAATTCAAACATATCTTCTGTTTTTACTAAATTGCCAAGGACATCATACAACTGCACATTCTGCACAACTGTATTGTGCTTTTGATCATCTTCTATTCCTGTCACATCCCGAATCACCGAGATACTTGAACGGTAGCTATTAGCCACATAAGTCCGATTCTGCACAGGATTCCAGGTAAAGGCACAAGGGCCATCACCGACCGCGATAGTGGTGATCACACTGTTGGTCGCGCCATCGATCACTGTGACATCACTGCTCCAAAGATTTGCGCAAAAGACCTTGTTGTTAGTGAGGTTATAGACCAAGGCACAAGGACCATCACCGACCGTGATATTGGCAATCACGCTGTCAGTTGCACCGTCAATCACTACTACACCATACATACCATCATTTGCGCAATAGACCTTGTTGTTGGTCGGGTTGTAGACCAAAGCCCTAGGATAATGCCAAGGACCGAGCGCGATAGTTGAAATCACGCTATTTGTTGCGCCGTCGATCACGGTAACACTCCAACTTCCCTCATTTCCGCAGTAGACCTTATTATTGGTGGTGTTATAGACCAAGGCAATGGGTTCAATACCGACCGCGATGGTAGTAATCACGCTATCGCTTGCGGCATCGATCACGGTGACATTATCGCTGAACCAATTTGCGCTGTAAATCTTGTTGTTACTGGAATTACAGACCAAAGCACGAGGAAAACTGTCGACCGGAATGGTAGTAATCACGGTGTCGGTCACGCCATCGATCACGGTGAGATTGTTGCTGAGCACATTCGCGCAGTAGATGTTGTTGTTGGTAGAGTTATAGACTAAGGCAGCAGGATAATTACCAACCGGGATGGTGGTAATTACGCTATTACTCGCGCCATCGATCACGGTGAGGTTGTTGCTGTACCAATTTGCGCAGTAGACCTTGTTGTTGGTTTGGTTATAGGCTAGGGCACGAGGACTAATACCGACATCGATGTCAGCAATAACGCTGTTGGTCGCCCCTTCTATCACAGTGACACTATTATCGCATGCGTTAGCACAATTGATCTTGTTGTTGATAGAATTATAGAATAAGGCACAAGGACCATAACCGAGCGAAATCGTCGTAATCACAGTATTGCTCACTCCCTCAATCACGGTCACACTATTGCTCACATGATTAGCGCAGTAGACCTTGTTGTTGGCCGGATTATAGACGAAAGCAAGAGGATATCTATCGACTGTGATGGTCGTAATTACGCTGTTGCTTGCGCCATCAATTACGGTGACATTGTCGCTATTCTCATTTGCGCAGTAGATCTTATTATTGCCCGGATTACAGACTAAAGCATTCGGTCCACTGCCTACGGATATGGCTGTAATCACGCTATTACTCGCCCCATCAATCACAGTGATATTATTGTGCCAATAATTTGTGCAGTAGACATTATTGTTGGTGGGATTATAGACTACGGCATGAGGACCTAAACCAACCGGGATGGTGGTAATTACGCTGTTACTTGCGCCGTCGATCACGGTGACATTATCGCTATACTCGTTTGCGCAGTAGATCTTGTTGTTGGTGGGATTATAGACTAAGGCAGCAGGATAATTACCAACCGGGATGGTGGTAATTACGCTATTACTCGCGCCATCGATCACGGTGACATTATCGCTGCCGCCGTTTGCACAATAGACTTTGTTGTTGGTGGGATTATGGACCAAGGCACAAGGACCTACATCGACCGGGATGGTGGTAATCACGCTGTTACTTGCGCCGTCGATCACGGTGACATTATCGCTATACTCGTTTGCGCAGTAGATCTTGTTATTGGTGAGGTTATAGACTAAGGCAGCAGGACAAAAACCGACATCGATGTTGGCAATCACGCTGTCAGTTGCTCCATCAATCACAGTAACAGTTGTGTCGTATTGGGGATAGCTTCGTTGATTCACAAAGTAGACCTTGTTGTTAGTGGAATTATAGCAAAGACAAGAAATATCACGACCCACAGGAATTCGTGCGATCTTTTCGTTCGTCTCCCCATCGATTACAATCAGACAATTTCCCGTCCAACCACCCACGTAGATTTTGTTATTTGTCGAATTGTAAGTGAATGTTTGAGGGTACATAACCCCACAAATAGAATCCGGAACGTAGATTGTCGTCTCAAGCCATTGGGCGGATGCTAGTAGAATTGTTCTAAAATCTAGTAAAAAGCTCTAGAGCATTCTACTTCAATTATATCTTTAGTCAAGAGTGAAAACCATTAATGCAAACTCCGGATTATAAGTCCGTAGGTTTATTTCCTAACACAATTTTGTGTTCTATCTAACTTTCACCACCTTCTTTGCTTCGCAATCGATTACAGTGATGAACATATAGATGACAGAGATATTATTACTTTATTTTGATCACCTTGTGTATCACAACGTCGTCAACTTCATTGCTTCGCAATCGATTACAGCGATGAAAAACACTGATTATGGTGATAAACACCTTACTTTATCTTAATTACCTTCTGGACAACCTCCCCATCTATTTCTATAAAATAGATGCCCCGCGTGATCGTAGTTGGTTCCACAACACGTCCTGTGATGTCAAAGACTTTGCAGGTTTTGTTTTTTTGGTAACATCAATGGACCTTTGAAGACAATGGCATTAAAACTGCTATTTTGAATAATCGTGCTGTTCTCTTGTACACCGAGATTTGGATCGTGGCTGATTACAGTAACATCATCGTTACCGCCAATACCATAGGTCTCTCCTGCAGCATAGCCGTTACCATTCACACAATTACACCTGATGCTAAATCGATGCGTCTCTTTACGTTTCTCCCTACGTGCAGCTCCTTGTATTACTTTTCCCACTTCAACTCCCACTCCCACGTGCTCAGGAACACGACAGCAGCCGCTACTATTATTACGGTTCCGGCAATTCCGCCGATCAGAGCGTTCTGCTTTTTTCTTGCTTTCGTTGCATCCTTGTACCCCTCAACATATCCAACTTTGAATTCCTGAGGACCTTCAGGAATAAGATTTGGCGAATCGCCTGATGCGAGTAAGAAAACTATGCCGCCACCAAGACATGCACCCAACAGACCGCCAGCACAACCATGGGCGAGCCACTGAGTTTGACTGACCCTCCGACCGTCCTGTTTGCCTTCGGCATAGCCGTCATCGTAAGTCATCTTTTCGGGAACTGATTCTATCTGTTGTGCGAAAAGAACGCCAGGCACCATAAACACCAACATCAATGCTACTATTTTTCGCATGTTTGATCTCCACATAGTTACTGTCTTCACTTCATGCATACTACCTCCTTGTATCTATTACGCAATATAAGAGACAACTGTAAATTACTTGTAGGAATATATTAGTAACATATGTATTTCAACAATGCTGTCAAGGGGAACAAGTGTGCAAATTTCGGCACAGAAATACTGCCCGAAATATTTGAGTCCAGAAAAGTAATGCGACACTAACCTGGGTAACTGTGTTAGATAGCCTGCGAGTGGTAAGTCCGTAGGTCTTTAATTCCCAAGACAGTTATTTGCTTATATTGTAAGGTGGTTTTGTCTCGACTCCCTAGCTGGGGCTCGGGATGCTGAATTTCACACTCGCAGCAGTTGGAGTCCCGCACTTTCTGTTGAAAGTGCGGGACTCTCAATTTTCCAACCACAGACAAGCTGTGGGGAAAATTGGAGCGCGCCTGGAGGGAATTGAACCCCCAACCTACGGATTCGAAGTCCGTCGCTCTATCCAGTTGAGCTACAGGCGCAACACGGGGATTCTCCCCTTGTTCTCCATTCGATTTTTGAAAGACGCAAAGCTCTTCGTGG
>Ga0111192_1004_pt1 | contig 32295 bp, 43 predicted proteins | sample DeeMarSWOR324_28_FD_80360 | JGI IMG/M metagenome (GOLD analysis project Ga0111192, IMG submission 80360) | bacterium SM23_57 | reverse complement strand
ATTTCGATGCCAAAACTGCCATTGAATCGTTTAAAAATGTATTCTTGAATGATACTACGTCCGACCAATGTTCTGAGGAACATCAGAAAAAATAATAATAAGCGGATCATTGCCTTATGGGGCGGTTCGGGTTCATCAAAAACCATATCCGCATTGCAATATCTGACCCTTATCTGTATGAATGATTTCAGTAAGCCTATTATTTCAGTCATTGGTGAATCCATTCCCGTTTTGAAGCGTTCCGTGATCCGTGATTGGCAGATATTCGTCATGCAGGAATTCTACAACCCGGCACAATTCAACCGGGTCGATTTGACCTATTATTTTGATACGGGCGCCATTATGCAATTCATTCCCGCAGACGATCCGGGACGTTTTCATGGGCCACGGCAGGATTATTCCTTATTCGATGAAGCCTACAATATCAAAAAAACCATATTTGATCAGGTGGAAATACGAACCCGCAGGAAAATACTCCTGACTTGGAACCCGATTTCACCATTTTGGGCAACCGACCTCGAACAACGATCCGACTGCGCCATGATCCATTCCACCTACAAGGATAATCCATATTTGGATAGCGAAATTGTTCGGACGCTTGAGATGAGGGCTTTGCGTGATCCCGATTTCTACCGTGTTTATGTCCTTGGGCAGTATGGAACGGTTCAGGGCCTCATTTTCAAGCAGGGTGAAGCCTGGGAACTTGTGGATGATTTCCCCACCGATGAAAAAGGAAAAGAAATTTACCAATGGAAAGCTTATGGATTGGATTTCGGTTTCACAATTGATCCAAGCAGTATTGTCGAAGTGAGATACCAGGATGGAACCTTATGGGTGCGGGAACATTTATATAAAACAGGGATGACGAATGATGAATTATCCAATGAATTGTTGAAATTGAACCAAGACAGGGAATTGGTCATTGCCGACAGTTCAGAACCTAAATCAATCGAAGAAATACGCCGACAAAGTGTAAAAATAGTGGGATCATTGAAGGGGCCGGATTCGGTCAATTTCGGGATCGGATTGATGAAGCAACTAAAAATGAAGGTCACGAAGGACAGTATCAATTTGATCAAGGAATTAAGAAATTACAGTTATGCCACCGACCATCATGGCGAATTTTTGAACAAGCCGAACGATAGTTGGAACCACAGTATTGATGCCATTCGTGGCGTGGTGATCTATAAAAGAAAATATTCTGGTTCGGGTAAATATTCCGTACATTAAATTTTTTAATAACTTTGATATGACAAACGCAGGAAGGAAATATTTGGAAGGTCAGGTCAGGGCATTGAAACATAAAATAAAGGAACTCGAAAGTGAAAACAGCCTTCAGGATGAACAATTGATGCTATTGGAATCGAGATTATTAAGCAATCGCTGCACCTTCAAATTATTCATTGCCGATTGGTGGCGAGAATTTCAAAAAAAGAAAATTATACAAGCATTCACCAAAAAAATGAACGATGAAACTTAAAATTCCGACAGATTTATCCGAAATCTATCTGCACCAAGTCCAAAGATTTTGGGTGATCGAAAACAATGAAAAAATATCCGATAATATGAAATGGTTGCATGGCGTGGCAACCTTCGCCAACAAATCGGTGGACGATCTGAAAAATGCGGACATCTCAGAAATACAAGACATCTATACGCAATTGATGGAATTGCTTTTTAAAGAGGACGAACAGGTTGAACTGATCCGATTCTTCAAATATGGCAGGGTGGAATACGGTTTCGAACCAGATGTAAGGCAAATAAGCACCGGCGCATTCATTGACCTTGATGAATACGTGAATGATCTGAACAAAAACCTGCATAAGATCATGGCGATACTTTACCGCCCGGTGACTGTCAAAGAAAAACAATTTTATCAGATAACGAATTACATCACCGAACCATTGTGGCAACGTGATCACCGCCGTTCCGTTTTCCTGAAATATATGCCATATAGTTATGTCAGGGGTGCGGTGAATTTTTTTTACGAAGCCGTGAAGAAGCATACGAATTCCTCCGTGGTAGAATCCGAATCAAAGGAAGTCCCGATGCAGACCTCGAAGGATGGGGGTGGTTCAACTTCATTCACGGACTCGCCAAAGGGGACATCACCAAAGTCGAAGCGATCACCGAAATCCCGATCCTCCAAGCCCTCCAACACTACGCCTACGAAACCGTCCTAAATAGCAAAATCAAATGAAAAATTCCTACGCATCGGTAATCGAAAATCTCAAAGAGGTTTGTGAATTGCGACCACAAGTAATGTCCGTGGATGATGGCAGGGAATTGGAATTCGACATAGATAAGGATGTCCTGTTTCCCCGGGTATTCATCAAAACGGTAAATTCTGAATACAATGGCAGATGGGAATATGAATTTGAGTTACTTTGCCTTGAACGGATAAACAATGATCTGAGTAATTTGATTGATGCAATGAGTTTGACGAAATCCATACTTGAGGACATCATTTCTGAATTGAATTATCAGAACATTCTTGATCCCATTGGTGTGATTTGCGAACCCATTTATGCTTTTCAAGATGCTCAAAGTTCGGGATGGAGAGTTCCCATCACTTTATTTACCGACAAAGGTTTAGAATGCCACAATGAAATAGGCGACTGATGAAATTCCCGGCATTGACACTGGCATGCCGAAAATTCGGTCAAAGCGTCCAAAAGGATGCAAGGAATAATCTATCAAAAAAACAGGCGATAGCATCAAATAATCTTTCCAATTCAATCACTTTTAAGGTCATCGAATATTCAGGCGGCGTTGAAGTGGATATCAATGCTGAATTCTATGGGGCATTCGTGGATCAGGGGGTAAAAGGTCACGGGCGGGGAAATTGGAAACCATACCGACCCAAAAGGCAACAGGCACCAAACAGTCCTTTTTCCTTTAAATCATGGGGGCCGCCCCCCGATGTTTTCAGGAATTGGATCAGATTAAAGGGCATACAACCCCGCAACCCGAAAACCGGCAAATTCATGTCTGAGAAATCAAGCGCATTTTTGATGGCACGATCCGCAGGGCGGTTCGGTCTCAAACCAACCAATTTTATGACCGATTCACTCAAAAAAAATCTTCCGGAATTTCGTCAAGCCATTGGTATTGCCATTCATCGGGATGTCCAAACATTTATGAACCGTGAAATATTTAAACTTAAAAAAACAGCATAATGGCAGTAACGATCATTGACAAACCAAATAGCACCGACCTGTATTCGGTTTCTTATCCCATTGGGGTAACCCTTTCAAGCGATATAGTGGGTGATCCGGGAATTACACAGCATCGTTTTTATCTGGAATTCATCATTGATGGAACACTGGTAGGAACGAAATATTTCGTAGTCATCAGCGGAAACCAGGCTACCGCAGATATGGCAAAAGTGGTTCGTGACTATGTTATTTTGAGTAATCTGGTGGATCATCCGGTTCAGGGGCAAATCATTTTGCCAAGGCTGTGCAGCTATCCACTTGCGCTTGAACTTGATCCCGATCTAAGGGTAAATGTTACCATAAATACTGGGGAAGTTTATTACAGCAGCGGCGTTTTCAACAATATAACCGGGGGTAGTTTTTCATGGATAGCCACAAGGGGATATACCGAAGATGACGATTATCTTTTCCAATTCACGAATTGGTATGATTATTACGTACAGGGAACCCCGAACATACTCCCGGCGGTCAGGCTTTATAAACCGCTTTGGCCCTATTCAGGATATGGGTTACATTCCTATCCTGTCAATGTTCAGCGATTAATGGGATTGGGAACTGGAAAACGATACATCATCATTCAGGTTCATGTGAAACATGGCGCTACGGACACCACAATGTCACCGGATATGGTCATTGATACGAATATCAATAAATGGGTTGCCTATATCCCTCTATACTGGAATACTTACACGAACAAACCGACATTCCAATGGATCACGATGTACGTTTATGAAAGCGATACGACCACCCCGGCAGGATCACCGATTGAATACATTTGGTTGAATAAGGGGGTGGATGCTTGTGAGGATTTGATCACATTGATGTATAAAGATAGATTTTTCCAATGGTCATTCATGGATTTTCCGATGAAGAATTACTATTCCATCGTCAAAGAACGTGAAATATTCGAAGGTCAGGAAACGGGTAGATATTCATACAATCGCAAAGGAATAGAATCCATTCGAGTGAATAGCGATCTTTGTCCTGAATTGTGGAATTATTGGTTCGAGGATTTATTCATGAGTAATGAGATATACGCCATAGGAAATTCATTCAATGGAAATTTTGATTTGCTTGACCGCCATACTTTGCGTGAAACGCAATGGCAAAGGCAAACTTCACGGAATAATGGAATCATTCAATACAATTTCAATATGGAACGGTCGCTAAATTTATTCATACCATGATCGAACTTTATGTCGCATTGCCTGACGAATCGCATGTGAAATTGGACATAGATCAAAATGAAACGATCACCCTGACCAAACAATTGATGGATCTCAAAGAGATCACCACAAGGCGGGGCGATTTCACCCGCCAATTCATGTTACCAGCCACGCAGACGAATATTGATTTCTTCGGAAAATGGTATGACCCCGGCTATCAGGGAACTAAGTTCAGTCAATATGCGAGGACACCATGTTTACTTTTCGAATCCGGTTCTTTGATCTTAAATGGCAATCTATCATTGTTATCATTCCATCGGGATAAGCGGATATATGAAATCGTGATATATGGAACACTGAATCTTTTGGCAAATATCTTGCGTGAAAAGACGATGGATGAAATTGCCGGGGCCAGTTTGTGGAACCATACCCATGACCTGACCAATATAATTGCTTCATGGTCATTGGGGATAGTTAGTGGAAAGGTCGTTTATCCACTTATTGACTACGGATATGGATACGGATATGGTGGATGGACGATCACGAATGCGGCAAATCCTGTACAGGTACATAAAACCCCACCCGCACTAAAACTTGTTGAACTGATCCATGACGTTTTCGTTTCCAATGGATTGGTACTCGGCAACTACACTGAGTTGCAATCGACACTACAAAGCATATTCATGCAACTGATTGAAGAAATTCCGGTAGGAAATCCCGCCAACGATTCATTCAATGCTGTATATGATGAAGCAATGGCAGATACACCCATTCCTACCGTTGAAACAAAGATACCATTTACATCGCCGAATCCATATTTCGACAATCCGAACCATGAATATACAGCGCCATATACCGGCACTTATTTTTTTTCAATCAGGATATTATCCGGTTCGGGCAACCCGGGTTATACGAATACATGGATTTTCTACGTGAATAGTGTCGCTCAAATTACAGCAAACGTTTCTCAAAGCAATGCGGAATTCAACAATGATTGGCAAACATCCTTAACAGCGGGTGACATCTGTTGGTGGACTATGATTACTTCGGTGGCAAACCCGCTGAATAAAATTGTCGCCGGGGCAGGAGATTTCTGGAATCTGGCATATGTTCAGACTACCGACCTTGTTCCTGCCTATTACAATCCAATCCTCATGATGAACAATCTGAAACAAAAGGATTTTCTGAAAGCAATACAGGAAACTTTCAACATGATCATCGTGCCGGATCAAGAGGATCAATATAAATTCTACTTCAGATTTTTGGAAGATTGGTATGAGGAAGGCGTCAGAAAAAATTGGTCAGAAATTTGGGATAAGAGCAAGGAAACGGTCATATCTCCCACCAATGAATTGATAAAGCGGAATGTCAATATGCAATGGAAGGATTCTGAAGATTATTTGAATAAATTCTTTCGTGACGAATATGGCTTTAATTATGGCACGTATCAGGGTGACCTTGATATAAGCAACGCAGAAGAATTCGTTCAGAAATCCAAATTATTTGCCCCCTATCCCACCGATTATTTGATTGATCGCCCGGATATATTCATAGCCAAGTGGCTGAAGTCCTACACGGAAATATCATTGCAGAAGCCGTCCGGTTATCAATTGTTTTTTTATAATGGGGTAGGGACTTCAGGAAATTATTTCATCCGTTATGGTTCATCCGGCGGCGCATCATTGATGAGTACGTGGCCGAGGTGTGCGAATTTTCAACTGATAGGTGGCAACGTTACATACATTTCCAAGGATATCAATTTCGGATATTCCCCGCCATTCGCAAATACTTGGACTATCACAGGGATTCCGAGGAACAACATATTCAAATTATTTTGGGAAAAATATTTTCAGGAACTCTACAATCCTTTAAATAGGATTCTGGATATCAATTTCAAATTGACCCCGACAGAGGTTGCAGAAATTCAATTCAATGATATTATTGCGATAGACATGGAAGGGTCACCACAGTTTTGGAGAATTCAAAAAATAAATAATTACTTGACCCGGCGGATTACCTCAACTAAATGCCAAATGACCAAGGCATATATCGGCGCTTATCCTATGGCTGAATTATTAATGGATATTCGTGCAAATGGTTCCCAAATAGTGGATCGTCAGGATAAAACCCCGGTCACTAATAATGGTTTCGTGACCCAAACCTTGCTTGGCAGAAGGATCATATACAACGATGGTTCATCGGGGAATTACCTGTATTATCCCGGCTTGGATTATTCAATGCGTAACCACGAATTTCCATTTACGGTCATGGCATGGGTGGAATTTTCGTCATTGAGTGAAATATTTTTATTGAACAAAGGATTTTTGCCATCTGATCTGGAATTCCAAGTCACGATATTCGCCGAGAATATTTATTTCATCATATACGATGATTCTTCAAATTATGTTGGTCGCCGAGCCAGTATAGCGGGATGGGGAACTGAATGGCGATTGGTGACTATCACATATGACGGAGATGGTTATGATGACGATGCAGGGATGAAGATTTACGTGAACGGCGTTCTTCAGACAACCATTTCGATCAGCACCGGAACTTTTTATGGCATTGCCCGATATGATACGCCACGAACCGGAGAATTGTGGTCAGGAACCAACTATTCCGGTGCCTTCAGGATGGATCGGCTGAGATTTTTCACAAAGGAAATGGACATACTGGAAATGGGATATATCTATGGCAACGAAAGAAATAAGTATGGAGTGTGAGAAATATCAATTTTTTTTCAGAACTTTGTTTAGATTCCACGTATGCGACAGATGTAAATATTTACATACTTCATCATTCCAAGTGATTGATACTCAATTAATTAGGTGATCACAGCATGAGTGATACGGATATACACGGATACGTGCCGAATGCAGGAGGATGCAGGAGGATCAATCCTCCCGTGTCCTGTAACCAATGCATAGAATGAACTATGATTAATGATCTATTGATATTGGCAACATTGCCGACCATAATTCGGTCACTTTCCACGGCAAGACCCGAAGATGTCCAATGTAGAAAATTGCCATCTAATTTTCGTGAGTTGTTCAAAAATTTCAAATATATCTGCACGTGCCTAAAAATGTCACGATAGAAATTGTAGATGTCCAAACGAAGGAATCAATAGAAAACCTTCAGGCTTTGTCCAAGGAAATGGATGCGGTGGGGGAATCCACTCAGGAATTGGATCAGGAACTTGATAAGGCGAACGAAACATTAGAGGATACTGGCACATCTACGAAAGAAACCACCAAAAGCATGGGCGCTTTGCCCGGCCCGGTTGGTAGGGCGCAGGGGGCAGTTCAGGGATTATCCGCAGCATTCAAGGCATTACTCGCCAATCCGGTGGTGTTGGTGATAACCGCAATCATAGGCGCACTGGCACTACTATTCAAAGCATTTACCAGCACGAAAGAGGGCGGTGAAAAATTGCAACAATTCATGGCGGGTTTCCGTGCCGTGATGGATGTTCTTCGGGATGTGGCGGTGAAAGTTGGTGAAACATTGGTAAAAATATTTAAAGATCCAAAAGAGGCGATCAAGAATTTATGGGAATTCATCAAGGCCCAATTTATAAACCGTTTGCAAGGTCTTATAGATACGGTTCGGGCGGTTGGTAAAATTATCGGCTCTGCATTCAAATTGGATTGGGAAGGTGTAAAAGCGGGTGCCAAAGAATTCGGTGCCGCACTTGTTCAGGTAGGAACCGGATTCACCCCTGAACAAATTAAAAATGGTCTGAAGGCGATAGCGACTGAATTCAAGAATATAGGTCGTGAGATCGCCGAAGAAGCCCGTATGGCCGCCATGCTTACCGCACAATTGCAGGATATCCGAGACCTTCAACGTGAACTCAATGTTTTACGTGCCGAGCAAAATCGTGATCTTGCACAACAGAGGCTGGTCATTGAAGATATCAATGAAACATACCAAAATCGCCTTGCCGCCATAGATCAAGTTCAAGCCGCCGAGGAAAATTTACTTGCCCGTGAACTCGAAGCGTTGAGAGCCAGACTTGCCGCCGAAGAAGCACTTGCCGCACTTTCCGATTCTTCGGCAGAAACTTTGGATCAACTTGCACAACTCAGGGCAGAAATTGCCCGTAAAGAGGAAGAAAATGCCGCAGTTTCTATCCGTTTGCAACGGCGCCGCCAAGCGATAATGAAGGAACAAGATACTCTGGAACAACAATTCGCCAAGGCATCTGAGGATCGGCAGATCGCCATGATCGAAAACGAACTTGAACGTGAACTGGCAAAACTTGAGCAACAGAAGGAATTGGATCAGATGGCAATTGACCAATCGAAATTGACCGAAGAAACCAAGGCGATGCAACGATTGGAAATCGAAGAATATTATCTTTGGTTAGCGGATCAGACCAAAAAGAAATTTGAGGCGGATAAAACCAAAACCGACAAAGAGGAAGCGGAAAAAAGGAAAAAAATTGCCGAGGAAGAAGCGAAGGCGAAAGATGCCATCCAAAAAGAAGGTTTGGCTACATTCATTGACATAGTCGGGGAATCAAGCGTGGCGGGGAAGGCGGCGGCAATAGCACAGGCAATAATTTCAACATGGCAAGCGGCGGCAAAGGCATTAACAGGCGCACCCCCGCCGTGGAATTTTATAGGAATGGCGACCACGATAGCCGCCGGGTTGCAACAAGTTCGTAAGATCGTTTCAACCAAAGTACCGGGGCGTGGTGAGGTGGGCATGCCATCAACCGGGGCAATAGGTTCTTCTCCCGTTTCATTTGCCGAGACGGTTGCATCGGTTCCGGTATCCGGCCCTCTGACCGCAATTATTGATCCAAACGCACCGCCCATGAAAGCATATGTGGTCAGCACTGAAATGAGCACTCAACAAGAACTGGATCGTAGAATAGAAGCACAAGCATCAATTTAATATTTATGCCATGAAAATATATGAACTGAAAATGACCGATGACCAAGAATCCGGCATTACCGCAATTTCACTGGTCGAAAATCCCGCCTTCGAAGAAACTTTCATTGCATTTCATAAGGAAGGGAAAATGGAAAAATTGGTTCAATTTACAACCGTCGATGAAGCGAAGCACATCATAATGGGTGCCGCTTTGATTCCTAATAAGCAAATTTATAGGAAGGAAGATGACGAAGAATTTTTTGTTTACTTTTCCGAAGATACTATCCGCAGGGTAGCCGAGAAATTTTTCTTGGACGGAAAGATCAATTCTGCCACCATTGAGCATTTGGACACGCTCAACGGACTTACAGTCGTGGAGAGTTGGATCGTGGAAGACCCGGAACGTGATAAGTCCACCGTATATGGGTTTTCTTATCCCAAAGGTAGTTGGATCATTTCGATGAAGGTAAACAACCCCGACATTTGGGAACGGGTGGTCAATAAACAGGTCACCGGTTTTAGTGTAGAGGGGGTTTTCGCTAATCAATTAATTAAAAATTCTAACCAAATGGATTTTGACAAACTTGCTGAAGTGGTCGCCGAGAAAATTAAGACGATCTTTCAACCGACATCCGGCCCGGAAAAGTTTGCTACTGTAGAAGCAACCAACCGAGCCGATGAAACCGCAGTCGTGATCAATTACGAAGGCGAAGAACTTGCCCCCGGAACCCCCGCATTTCTCGAAATGGACGGGGAAATGGTTCCATTACCGACCGGAGAATATGTACTGGCAGACGGACGGATACTCGTATGCGCTGAAGAAGGGGTTGTAGGTGAAATAACCGAACCCGAAGCCGAAGAGATGGAAAAGGATGCGATTGACAAAGACGAAATCCTTGATGCCGTTACCGCCCTTTTGGATGAATTCATGACCCAGTTCAAGGCGGCTCAGGAACAATTCACGGAAGAAAAACTTGAAACATTCCGTGCCGAGTTCAAAAAACCCGGTGCCGATCCGATCCGCAGGAATCCCGAAACGAAAGTCCACGAGTTCAAAACGCTGAAGGAGAAAATTGCCGAACGGAAAAAAGGGCAGGGTTAAGTTATTAACCGTTTATAAACAATCTAAAATTAATCGAAATGGAAAAGAAACTTTTTAAATTCGATACCAACCTTAACCTCACCTCATCGTATGTTGGCGAAGCGGCAATGGAATTGATCCATCAGGCATTCCTGGCTTCGAAAACCATCGGTGATGGAATGGTGACGGTAAAGGAAAACGTACACCGTTCTTGGAAAATACGGCGAATTGGATCAACCGACCTTCTGGCCGCCAAGACTTGTGATTTCACCCCAGCCGGGGAGATCAATATTGACGAACGCTCTCTGGATGTTTGCGAATTTGAAGTGAACCTTCAGCTTTGCAAAAAGGATTTCTTCGGTGATTGGTCATCTGTGCGTATGGGAAGGGGAATGACCAATAAATCTCTTGCCCCTGACGTTGCCGAGGCGGTGATCAGTGAAATCCTATTGTCCGTAGGTGAAAACATCGAAAGATTGATGTGGCAGGCAGATACGGGAGGAACGGACTGTTTCGATGGCATCGTCACCCTGGCACTCGCCGATGGGGGAGTGGTTGGAGTTCCGGGCGCTGTCATTGATTCAGCTAATGTCTTTGAATATCTCGAGGATGTCTTTGAAGCGGTCAGCGCTATGAATATATACAACAAACCCGATCTGCAACTCTATGTATCCCGCAACGTGGGTGCCGCATATCAATTGGCATTGGGTCTTGTTGGTACCGGACTTGGATATTCCAACCTTGCCACCGTTGGGGCAAAACCGTGGGATTATCTTGGAATTCCCATTTTTGTAGCACCCGGTTTACCTGTCGATACCATAATTTGCACCCTGAAGTCCAACCTGTATGTTGGCATGGATGCATTGAGTGACATGAATACGGTAATCCTAAAGGATATGACCGAAATTGACCTGTCGAACAATGTTCGTTTCCTTGCCGAGTTTTCACTTGGGGTGAATTACGGTTGGAGTGAGGAACTGGTCATTTGTCATCCTGATATTGTGGCCCCGTAAAAGGGGAAAGTTTAACCAAGTGGATGGGGGTTTTTGCCCCCGCCACTTTTAAATACCTATAAAAATGAGATTCTTGAAGAACAGACAACTGAGCCCATGTGAATTGACCAATGGACGTTTACTTGCAGATTGCAAAGCCGGGATGAGTGGGGTGAAAACATTGTTTCTTACCCCCTATACCAATTTGACCTATACGATTGATGGCGTTAGCGGGGAGATTGATGACATCGGAACGGTTGAATTATTCCGCTTTGAAATGGCAAATGGCGTTGGCAATTACGTGGAGAACGTGATCAGTTCAGATGAATCCGGGGTGGCTTACGTAGAACAGGTTCTAACTTTGGTTGAGCAGCATATATTACAGGAGGACCTTGCTGATCTAAATGCAATGATAAAAGGGCGATTCATCATTTTCGCAATGGATTATCAGAATAATATTCGTTGCTTCGGCATGTATAACGGTGCAACTGCAACCGGGGGCGACTCCGCAAGTGGTACGGCACCCGCCGATCCGAAACAAGCAAATATTATTTTCACCGCACGTGAAAATGATTTCGCACCATTTTGCGAAGCATTCACATCAGAACCTTTTGATAATATGGCTGGCGTTACCATTACCCCGGCTTATTAATGATACTGAATCACTCGACAGACCAATTGGTTTATATGAACCTTGGGGCGGTGGATTGCCTGACAGTTGCCGCCTTAAGGTTTATTGCCATCAGGAAAAATACGGACGTAGAGGTAGAAATTGCCATTTTGATCATTTACCAAGATCACCGGTGGATAGTGTTTCGTTTGGATGGTTCGGATTTTGAAATCGGTGAGCATATTTACAGGGTTGTGGATAATAGCGACAATGTTTTAGAAACCGGCATATTAATCATAAAAAATGGATACCAAGAACCAACAGGATATCATCCATCCATCGAAGGGGAAAAAGGCGAGTACAATTAGCATCGTCAATTTTAGCGAAGCCGACGTTCCCGAAGTCATCGAAACCGCCTACAATGAATGGATTCTGTATGGCGAGGACAATCTATATCCACAGCAATTGATACTCGCTTGGCAACAATCCGCTATCCACAATGCATTGGTGAATGGGATCAGCGCTATGATCGGCGGCGAGAATATTATTGCCGAAAACCAACCCGATACCGAAACTTTGCTTAAGTTCAATACATTCATAAGTCGGGTGAACCGCAATGGCGACACGATGAAGGACATCATTGATCGCACCGCCTTTGATCTGTACCTGCAAGGTTATTTTGCATGGGAACTGATCTGGAATCAGGCACGAACCGAAATCGTTGAAATATATCACTTACCCGCCGAAGGAATCAGATCGGGTAAATTTGATGAAGCGGATAACAAAATAAAATATTATTACTATTCCACGAATTGGGAAAAATATCGCCAGAAAAAATTCCATCCAAAAAAAATAAGGGCATTCGACATAACCGACAGAAGCGAATCCCGGCAAGTTTTATTTGTCAAGCAATACCGACCATCCCAATTTTACTATTCCACGCCCGATTATATCGGAGCCATGAACTGGATCCTTTTGGATAATCGTGTTTCGGAATTTCATTTGAACAATATTGAAAATGGATTTTTCCCGTCCGCATTAATCCAGTTCTTCAATGGTGAACCGCCCCAGGCCGAAAAGGATGCCATAGAATCGAAATTTAGGACGAAATTTACAGGCAAAGCATCTCATAAATTGGTTTTCGTTTACAATGATACGCCTGAAACTGCGGTTCGTTTTGATACATTTGAACCCGCCCGGTTGGATCAGCGTTTTCGTGAATTGATGCCGGAGATCACTCAAAAGATCATGGTGGGCCATCGGGTGGTTTCGCCCATGCTTTTCGGCATAAAAGATCAGACGGGATGGGGCAATAATGCCGATGAGATCAAAAATGCGTTCGTATTATTCAATAAAGTGGTCATATTTCCATACCAATTGGTCATTTTGCGAACATTGACCAAAATCCTACGCACTAACAATTTGCGGATCGACATATCAATAGAAACCCTGCAACCCGCCCAATTCCTCGAAGGCACCAATCCCGATGAATCAAGCGCAGAAGTGCAAATGTCAAAGATTGCACAGGACAAACGATCTGTCCTCAGTGAAGATATGATACAACCAACGCTTGATCAATTGAAGGAAAAAGGGAAAGACATCAAGGAATTGACGGATGAAGGCTATGTATTGGTGCAAGTGGACGAGGAACTCACGGATGAAGGCAGGAAATTAAAAGTGAAAAAATTATCCTTTGCGATCCAATCCGACCCGGAACAACCTTCATCCATAGACCAAGGATTATATAAAATTCGTTACCGATATTCCGGCCCCCGTGACGAAAAAAATCGCCGCTTTTGTGCCGAAGTGTTGGATATGAACCTGATATTTCGCAAAGAGGATATTGACCAAATGAGTTTCAGAAGTGAAAATTCGGAATTCGGCACCTATTCTATATTCAATTATAAGGGTTCGTATGGTTGCCGCCATCGGTGGGCACGATTGGTATTTTTCAAAACAGGTACACGGGTAGCCACTCAAATAATCCCGGAAACGAGGAAAATTGGAGTTACAGAATTGCCAAGTGCTTTTGCACCCGCAGATGATCAGGCGACCACCAAAAATCCTAAACCACGTAAAAGAGGAACATAATGGCACGAACTGTATCATTTTTAATTTCCGAGGAATTACTGAGAAAATTGTCGCCCGTTTCAGGCAATTTGGATATGGATTTTATCACTCCGCATCTATATACGGCACAGGATAAATGGATACAGCCGAAACTCGGAACGGCACTCTACGAACGGCTGATGAAACAGATCAAGGATCATACGCTGTCGCCCGTGAATGAACTTCTTCTGGATGATTATATCGCCAAGGCTCTTGTTCATTGGACATTCTATGAAGCAATGCAATTCCTTTCCGTAAAAATAGTAAACAGCGGGGTGGTTCAAAGGGTTGTGGATGATGGAACACCCGTAACTTTATCCGATGCGAAAGACCTTGCAAAGCAAGAACGTGAAAATGCGGAATGGTACACTCAGCGGCTGATAGATTTCCTATGCACTCATGAGGCCGATTATCCGGATTATAAGGTGGCGGCTCCCGGTGATATTCGGCCAGAAACATCTAACTGGTCAGGGGGATTGAACCTCGGAGGTGGCGAACCACGAGCCGGTGGGGGCGCCCCTGCCACTCCTGATCCGGTGTTATCCGAATATCTGCACAAGCTTTTAGACCTGGTAACTCAAACGGAAGCGGAAGAAGGAACGGTCACGTTTTCACGGGCCTGGTCTCCTGAAAGGGTCAGACAGGCGATAGAGGCATTGGTGATTCCGGCAGAATATACCAATCCCACAGCGGTTGAGGAAACCGTAGGTGGAATTGTGGCCGGGAATCCGTTCTTCGCAGGGGGAAAATCGTTTGCTGAAACTATGGAAGAAATGTTCTACCCACTTGTGCTTCCAACATTCGTGGCCCCATCCAGTTCATTTGTCGAGAATGCATCGCTATATTATGAAATTGCCGACGTACTTTCCATAACATTCACTGCCACGTTCAATCGTGGAGAAATCCAGATCCGGGGAATAAAAACTCAGGACAGAAGCGGACTTCCAAATACCTACCGATATTCCGGGCCGGGAATCCCTGCAAGTGTTCCTTCCACATCACTCACCGACATATACAATCTAATCGGGCATGTCGTGACACTTGGCCTCAATATTTGGGAATCATGGGTCGATTATGATGAAGGCCCACAGCCGCTTGACAATAAAGGTAATCCCTATGGATTGCCACTTCCGGCAGGATCGGTAGGGCCAGAACAGGTGCAACTGGAAGGGGTTTATCCATTGTTCGGAACAACCGCATCAATCACGGTGGCCACAAAGCAAACATTGGTCAGCATGTTATACGCAAACAATATCGTATTTTCAATGGTTGCGGAATCGGGAGGCAATAAGCAATTTTTTGAAGTGGCAGTAAATTGGTTAGCACTCCGTCCACTTGCGGATGTTGAAACGTACAACACCCTGACGGAAAACTGGGAATCAACTGGATTGAGTGAATGGACTACTTCCCCTGTAACTGAAACCGTTCAGGGCAATGTGATAAACTATACTCGTTTCACCTTTAATGGATTGACCCGGGGAGCCATACAAATCAGACTAAAATTTTAAACCATGCCAAGAATTAAGGGAACATTCGATTTCGCCGCCAATCTTGAAGGTCTTATAGCAGGGCCTATCGACGCCCGGATGAAAGTCGCCTTGAGGTCTGACCTGATAGATTCGGCTACTTGGGAGAAGGTCGGTGGACTTTCCTACCTATACAACGGCATGATCGTGGCAGTGGGGGATGATCCCACGCCCGAATACAATGGAATTTATATTTTGCTTGATGCTCTGAACTATACGAACATCATTTCGTGGCAACGGATGACCAGCGGGGTCACCGCCGCAAATGAATTGAAGGGAGGACTGCATTCATTCAATACTATGGCCGAAATGTATGCCATACCATCGGCGCTTCGATATTACGGCATGTTGGTATGGATTCGGGATGAGGGGCGGTTCTACCAATTGATCGGTGGATTGGCAGACATCAACTTCGTGGAATGGATCATTTCTGCAGGACGGGAGGAAGTCAGCCGCACGATCTACGTGGCAACGACCGGGAACGATACCACCGGTGACGGATCGGTGGGCAATCCATTCCTGACGATCTTCAGGGCCTTACAGGACTTACAGCCAACGATCTACGGCTGCACGATCACAATATCACTCGGCACCGGAACATTTGATTTCACTACGGCATGTCGAACAAAAATTGACCGTTTCAACTTCGTGAACAATGCGCTATTGAACTTCGAGGGTCAGATGGGCCTTTGGGAAAGCGGGTTCACAGCCGTAGCGGCAACGCAGGATGGAGAATATACATTGACGAAGGCGGCCAGAACATTCACGAAAAACGAACTGACAGGGAAGTTCCACTCGAACGGGTCGAACTATGATCCCATTATTTACAACACCGCAGGGTCGGACTCCTGCACCATGTTCACAATACGGGAAGGCCGAAACTATACGACCATATACGAGAACCAGACCACGCTGAACAATTCAGACAATGACTCGACCTGGCTTGTATTCCGGCCACTCAACGCTGACGGGGAGATCGGTTTTTATAATTTCTGGCTAACTCCAAATGTCAAGCAATTTCACAACCCCTCCCGTCTGGCGCAGACGTTCCGAAGGTGCGTCTATCGTTTTATCAACGTTACGACAGCGACGAACCTTGAAATGAACGGCCAGGATGATGATGGGAACAAACGCACGAAGGTATGCACGTTCATAGAGAGTTTGGTCATGTGTACCGGTAATTCAGGGCAGTGGGCGTTAGTTAATGCGAATGAAAGCGGACTGAATACATTGCGTTGGAACCGCTCGGGTATTTTCACCAATCAGAACGCACTGAAACTTCAAAAGTCAATCGGCTTCCGCACAAACCGCTTTGCTATGGCCTCGGACGCCGGTGCGGGATCAGGCCTCACGTTCACGTATTTTGGCACGATTGAAGTGACGGACTTTTTCTCATTGATCGACTTTACCGGCATGATCCAATATACGGTCGGTTCTGTATTCAGGGGCCTCGACTACTCGAACCTGCAATGCTATAAGTTTCCGTCATACTCAGGTAGCAAGGTATTTATTGCTGATATTTCAGTCGGGACATCTGATGCGGGGTTCTATTTATTCGTAAACGAATTTTATAAGAACACGGATTCTTTGCCGTATTTCTCAAACTTGACGTTAACGAGGTTCATAAAGCCTGGCAGGGCCTTCTGGATCGCAATTCCCGGGACGTATCCTGAGTTCGAGAATACACTGGTTGAGCCGAGCATCCTGAACAATGCAGTAACGTATATCAACATAGGCGACCTGACTTACACCCGGGCCATAAAAATACACTACGCATTGGCGAGGCCCGTAGGCAGGTACGAGCAAGGGGAACTGAGTATTTTATCAACCGGAACGAGCCTGTTTATAACTCAGACATTCCAGAACGCAGGAACGGCTGTCGGGGTTGCGTTTTCGGTTCAATACTCCGGGAACACGATTCAATTGGTTGCAACGTCTGACAACTCGGGCAGCACAACCGTGATGCGATATAATGTAAACCGTATAATGAGGTATAGCTGATGACAAAAACCCGCCTTAATTTTGACCTGGCTCTGGATGCTGATTATCATAAGGGCGGCGTCCATATAGTGGGATCATTGCCTGAATTATTGACCATTCCTTCCGAGGTGAGGTCTGAGGGGATGATCGTATGGGTAAAGGACATAGAAAAAGCCTACCAACTGATCGGCGGCGTTTCCGATCTGGATTGGGAGTTGTCCTCAATGACGGCGGTACCGAAGGGCGGTGGTGCGGGTACGGCATTGGTCAAATCTTCAGCTACGGACTTTGATACGGTATGGCAGGTGATTTCATCAGCGCAGAACATTGACGGTGGAAGTCCTTCTGATGTTCCTGTTTTCGGATTAGTCATAGATGGTGGAAATATTTAAAAATAAAAAATTATGTCTGTAGTAATTCAACTCAAGCGTGGCACCGCCGCAGAATGGGTAGCGGCCAATCCAGTACTGGCAATCGGTGAGATCGGCATAGAAACTGATACATGGCTGTATAAGATAGGCAACGGTTCAACGGCATGGAACAGTTTGGCGTATAACGCACTTCGTCAGGTAGATAATGCAACGATAATGCTGTTTGAAGGGCAATCTGATCCTTCGGCACCGGCCTCCGGGAAGCTGAACCTGTACGCAAAGGCGATCTCCGGAAGGATGATGCTAAAAATACAGGGGGCGAGTGGATTGTCCGTTCCAATCCAACCGGCCTTCTTCCAGAATAACGTCTATATGATTAACACCAACACCACCACCACGATCTCCAGTATTGGTGATTCGGTCACAAGTGTTGGAACGATCTCGCATCCTACAGTTACGGAGTTGTATGGGCGCATGGCCAACTTTGTTACGGCGGGAACGGCAACGGCAACAGCCGGGACGGGAAATGCAAACCTGAACTTTTTGCGTGGAACGGTGATCGGGTCTAACGGGTGGTTTTCATTCATGCGCCTGGGATTTCCTGACTCAAGTTACAATGAATCGGGCGCATCCACTGGATCACGGATATTCGTGGGCATGACCGACCAGACTATGGCTGTAAGCGTGGGGGCAGACAACCCGGCAGGGAACAGGGCAGGATTCCACAGACTTCACGTAAACGGTGCTACACAGGATACGAACTGGTTCTTTTCTACCCGGGACGGCACGACACAAAACCGGGTGGACACCGGATTGCCGTTTATTTCTCAGCATGTTTATGACTTTTATTCATTCACATATCCGGTTGGATCAAATAAGATATACTGGAGGATAGATGATATAACAGCCGGAACAACGGCAGAAGGGGAAGTCACGTTGAACCTTCCGACTAATACTGTTTTGATGCGTTGCGGATTTCAGGTGCAATCGGTCAATGCCGTAGCCAGAAACATCCGTATGCAGAGGGTATATATTGAAACCGACCAATAATGGAAGCAAACCTGAATACATTTTTAATTACTATCTTCAATGGCATTATAATATTCCTGCTATCGCTGATCGCATATTTTTTTAAGCGGCAGCAGGAGAATCAGGAAAAAGACATTTGTGACCTTCAAAAAAAGGTCGAAGATCACGAAAAACGAATCATAAAAATAGAAAAATGACAGCACAGAAAAAGGCACAACCAAAAAAAACAGGGGCGAAAAAAACCGCCCCCAAAAAAACCGCATCGGTGAAGTCTGAAATAGTCGCCGAGCCTGAACCGAAGACTGAAATAGTCGCCGAGCCTGAACCGAAGACCATTTCTGAAGTCGTTGAAACGCCGACAAAAAAAGCGACAAAGAAATCTACCATCCCGGAATATTTGACAGTCAAATCCTTTTCGAAAAGGAACGACAGATTGCGGGTAGCACTCATCAGGGATTTTAATGAAAAATTCCACGCCCAGGCACCATTGACGACACGTTGTCCGGTCAGCCTTGGCAGTATGCAAAGACGATTAAACAAACTTTATTCTAGTACAAATGGCAAAAAATGATAAAGCACCTATCTACCTGAAATTGGTTTTTTGGGTAGTCATCATTGCCACCATCCCTGTTTTATTTTTGCTATATGCCGGGAAATGGGAAAATGACATATGGTTGGCAGGGATTTGGGCGGTGATATACGTATTCGTCATGGGATTGAAAGCCTTTAAATATTTTGACCTATGAAAGAAAGACTACAAAATTGGATTACCACGGCATTGGGAATACTCATTGCATTATTCGGCGGTTTTCTATTATGGAAGGAAAAATTGGCACTTGCCGAAGTGATGCCATTATGGGTTTTGTCGTGGGCGCTGATCACGGCGAAGGATTCGTTGCTTGAAGGGATCACATTAGGATTGTGGAAGCCGAAACAATGAACGAAGAAGTCCTGAACTATCGGATATTAAAAAAAGCCATGTCGCAATTGGGGGTTCGTGAAATGGCAGGGCCGGAGGATAATTCCCCGGAAATATTGAGTTATTTTTCGGTATTGCCATTCGATTGGGTAAAGACGGATGAAACGGCGTGGTGTTCGGCCTTTATAAATTGGGTTGCCATCGAACTCGGATTGGAAAATTCAGGACAATTAAATGCCCGGTCATGGCTTACGATTGGCAGGTTTATTGAGATTGCCGATGCCGAACCGGGGCAAATTGTCGTTACGTGGCGGGATGATCCCAATTCTTGGAAAGGTCATGTGGGCATCTTTTCACGTTACCGGGGAAACAATGTGCTTTTGTTGGGGGGGAATCAGGACAATTCCGTATGCTTCAAGGATTACCCGAAAGAAAGGATTCTGGCAGTCCGGCAATTGAGAAAATTACAAACCTAAATATTTTAAAAAATGGGAAAATTAAAAAACACCGCCTATAAAATAAAGGCAGGGCGGGATGAAAAACTCGGCGGGATCAATCTCGAAAATGGTGCGATAATCCATAATGGAGGGCGATTCTGTTACATTGATCGTTGGGGACTGCATCCCTTAAAAGATATGCAGATGCTATTGCTTTCGGGTAGCGCATTAACCCCTCTTTCCTTGGATGATGAAGATACTTTGCTGACGTATTTCGATTCCACGGATATGGATTTAGGCGATGTATTCACCGAAACGTTGCTTGGTCAGGAAGTCGCCTTTGACGAGGATGGCATTGCATATCTCACTTTACGACTGCACATGCAGATAGATACTCTGGTTCCCATCCTGATCGACATTCTTTTGGAAGGAACATCCGTTTCAGTCATGCCGGTAGAATTTCAGAACGTGGATGAAAGTGAATATTTCACTTGGGTCGTAGCCATTCCCGGAACCAGTGCTGATGTGATCACTTTGGTGGCACGATGCAAGTATGAAGGTGACACCGCAGACCTGACGATTGATTCCGCAGAGGCATTGTTCAGTTACAGTCCGTGAAAGTCGGGTTTGCCATATTGATTATTTTGCTATCGGTTTCTTGCGTTACACAGAGGAAATGCCTTGAAAAATTCCCGCCTGATATTGATAGTGTCCTTACCATTCGAGATACCACGATTTATCGTGACACGGTGATCTCCCGGTATTTGCCGGGGGATACCGTTTATTCGTGGCGGTATATTTTCGATACGGTTGAAATCAATACTGAACCTGAATTATATCCCCCGGATACCGCCTTTGCGGAAACTGATCTTGCATTGGCAAAGGCTTGGGTTGATGTGCGGGGTCGATTTTCAAAAGTCAATGTCATATTGATTCAAAAGGACACTACATTGCAATTCAGGTTGGATTCTGCATTAAGGGCGTCTGATCATTGGGAACGATTATACATCACCGAGGTTCATACTGTGCCGGAACGATTCATACCGCTGTGGACGAAAATATTGATCAGTGCGCTTGTATTGATCATTTTGCTCATTTTATTGAGGGGAATCCTTAAAAATTAGAGGCAAAATAGTTTGCCAATTTGGACATTTTTCGGTATATTTGGGTTCGATTCATAGTTCAAAGTGTCCCCAGCCAAGGAATGCTTTTTCGCCCCGCTGCCAAGCGGGGTTTTTTCATTTCTTTCAGGACATTTCAGGATTGATCCTCCTGCACCCTCCCGCATCCAGTATGCATCCGTGTATATCCGTATTGCTTACACTGTGATCACCTAAATATGTAGTGGTCAATAACTTACCGTGATGAAGTATATAAATATTTGTATATGTCGCATGTATTGATCGGATCAAGGAACCATTCTATATTTGATGTCCAAAAATTTCAGGAAATAGAACCATGTTCGGCGGCACGAAAACCGATCTGAATAATTTCAGACCTGTTCCAAATTATTGGAAAAGAACGTGTTACCAAACATATTAAAAAAAGTAACTATTATTTTTTTCCATTGTAGAATGAAGTATAATGTTTATATTTGAAATGTAGTTCTTTGACATGCTGACGACCACTTGAACCGCACATGCGAGGCGGGTTGAGCCTGGAAACCGGGACTGCAAACCGGGAGTAGAATGGATGAAGAAGGTCGATCAGTTTTATGAGAGCCGGGAAAGTAAGTGAACCAATGAAGTGGGCAGTGACATTGACAGAAGTAGGGGTTACCGTATATATATGTATGGGCGCACCCGATGACCGAGCGCCATCGCCATGACGTCAAGACTGGGATATGTTCAGCATGTTTTCATGACCTACATTCCGAGGATACCGGCGACCGAATTTTAAAAATTTTAATTTGTGAACTATGGAAACTTTAAATGAATTCCATCTTCGTGAAATTGCCGGAAAAATACTTCAGGAAATTTCACCTTTGGATCCTGATACGGAGTTGATCCCGTTCCAAATCATTGATCATAAATGTATAGACCGGATATTGAATTATGATGGTCACGTGGTCATACGATACGATGAACGATATACCCGCTTCAGTGAACCACGGGAATATGACACCCGCCTATGTGAATTCTGGATTACTTTTTTTAATGACGAAGGCGATATGATTCCCATGAAATATGACGAGGATTACCTCGAAGAAATGATGAAACGAAAAATTAACGATTAACATTTTGAACTATGAAAACTTACAAGGAAATACTGAAAGAATTGGAGAATGAATCCAATTACGGCCCCCCTTCCATCCATGCTATTGCTAAAATCGTGGATGATGAAGTCGATGCTATGGTAGCCGAGAAAAAAAATGAATCAAAGGACGAAAACGATTCACTCGGTTGGATAACGGCTCGGGCATGGGCATCTGTAGCCGGTGCGCTTTGTTCCCATTATTCCAATGCTGTGCAAAGGATCGCTCAGTTGGAATTCTACGCCAAACAATCTTAAATTTTGCGCCATGAATAAATATGATAAATTGGAGAAAATACAACAGGCACAGGATATGCTCAATGAAGTTATCAGCATTCTTGACGAAATCATTCCTGAGAATTCCTATTACGATGCTTATTTGCTGACCAAACTGAAAATATATTGTTCTGACGATCATGGATATCTTACAAATGATCCGAACCTCGACAAATTGCTCGAGGATATTGACGGGGAAATTATTGATTATTAAACGGAGGACTGATCATGTCATGGTATATAGTCCGTAAAAAAGGCGAAAAACGATGGATCGCCTATCCCTTCAATAAAGAACCTAAATTAAAAAGAGGTTATGAATTGAAAGGGCCATTTCCATCGGTTATGAAAGCATGGATGGAAGCATCAAGACTTAAAAATTTAGAAAAATGAAAACAGAAAAAGCAATTATGGAATCGAAGTTGGACAATTTGTTGAACAAAAGGCAAATTTCGATAGGCGACACCATCGCCAAAATCCAACACGATGGGGAACTTTTGAATGATTACGTTCCTTATTTCAAACAACTCAAGTTCGGATTGAATGATGCCGGGAAAATCAAAGTTGCCGGGTTCAATGGCGACAATAACGAATTCTCACGCTATGCATTCGGTCAAATGAGTGAAAGGTTGGGCATTCCTTCCCGATACATGAACATACTAAACGATGAGGGGAAACTATGGCAACGTGAACTCGCCGTTTTCAATCTGAATACTCATGCCGAAAACGTCAAAAATGAAAAAGTGTTGGTCAGGTTGGTGGATGAGAAAATCCGGGGCGTTTTGAGTGAGCGCTATCGCCGACTGAATACAGCATTGATCTTTCAGGCTTATTTGATGGCCGCCATGAACAAAGAAGCGGTTCTGGTCGATGCCTATTCCAATGACGATATTGATTTCATCGAAGTGGTCAGTCCTGAACTGGTACACGTCCCCCTGAAAAATGCCCCTTCATTATGGCAAATTTTCGGTGCAAGGCTTCGGAATTCAAATTTCGGGAAATCGGCATTGCAATTGCAGACTTTCACCATCAACCTGAGATGTACGAATGGGATGGTGGGTGAAAATATGATCCGTGAAGTTCACCTTGGCGCAAGGATTCCGGATAATATCCGCATCAGTGAATCCACAGTCCGGAAGGATACGGAAGCCATAGCCGCCATCGTCACCGACACCGTGGATACGATTTATGATCCGTCAAATGTTGAGAATCAGGTCAAACTTTTACAGGCCGCCGACCTGATTGAAATTGAGATTCCCAAGGAAATTGAGCAATTGCCGAAAATGGGAATTTCAAGCGGGGAAATCACCGAATTGGAAGCAATTTTGATGAATGGCAAAGCCGAGGACGGGGTTGAGGGGAAACCCACCCTATTGAAATTGGCACAGGGCATGACCGCCGTTGCCCGTAACCGTTCTGAAAAGGATGGCGAAAGGGGACGGGAACTCGAGGATATCGCTTCAAAAATGCTTTTGAAACGTGCAAAATAATGATTATATTTAAAGATGGTCCGGCAACGGATCATCTTTATTTTTTATTTATAACCAAACACTTTTTACTATGAAAGAACTCATGTTGGCTTTGAGTGCATTCCAAAAAGAATGTCCTCAGATCAAGCGAGAAACCGAGGCAAAAGGTGCGAAATTTTCGTACAAATATGCTTCGCTGGATCAAATTTATGCCGTTGCTCAACCGTTGCTGATTAAACATAAATTGGTAGTAACGCAATTGATCAATGGCGAGAAATCCGATTCCCTGCGACTCAAGACTGTCCTGTTTCATACTGAATCCGGGGAACAAATTGAAATGGAAACGCCCATTCCTGACGTGAATTTCCAGAACATGAATAAATACCAATCCGTTGGGGCAGGTATATCTTATTTCAGGCGCTATACTTTTTCATCGATCCTTGGCATTGTCACCGAAGAGGATATTGATGTGAGTGACGATGAAAAACCCGCCCATGTTCAGTTTGAGGAAACTGAATCTGAAAAACCGTGGCTGAACCCCGGAAGTGAACAATGGCTACAAGCCATAAAATATCTCAATGAAGGCGGCACGATTGAACGCATTAGCGAAAAATACCGCATGTCACGAAAAAACCGGGAATTATTGTTATCTGAATCCATTTAAAACTTTGAACCATGAAAATAAAATTATTATCCCATGTGCCGGATACCGCAGTAAAGCAAATTGATCTGGCAAATGAAATATTAAGGTTCGCCCTGAGTGGTGACGTCAATCCCCTCGGCACGGAATTGCTCATGAAATCATTGGAAAACGTGATCAATCTCGTACGCAAGGATGACCGTTTTCGTGAAGCCGTGATTGATGAAATATCGAAATATGAGGAAAAAAGTTTCTCATTTGACGGTGCGGTGATTACGAAAGGCGAACGGAAAAACTATGATTTCTCAACCGATCCCCGCTGGGTGGCATTGCGTGAGCAATTGAAGGAAAGGGAAGCATTGTTGAAAAATATCCCCAAATCCGAGGAAATTATAACGCTTGACGGCGAGGTGATACAAAGACCGGAAATAAAGATCACCGATTTCTATACCATAAAATTTGAATGACATGGAACTGAATTTTGCGTTTAATCACGATCCGCAGAAAAAGTATGAATCAACCATACATGAAGCGGATTTACTTAAAACGAATGCACGAAAACAGTTGCGCCGTCATTCAGCTTTTAAGAAATATCTGGAAAAAATAATGCCATCAGACCTGATCGAAATTATGGAATTCCAGATCGGCACCTACTGGGAAGATTATATGGAAGATTATATCCGGTTCTTAGGCAATTGCAAAAACGATGAGCAAAATACGATAAAAGCGGTTGCCTTTGCCCATGAATTGGTGGACAATTCAGGCGAAAAATGGGAACTTGAAAAATTCTTCGATGAATACACCGGGGAATTTTCATATGAACTCACTAGAAAAATAAAATGGGTTTATTATGTCCTGATCCTGAAAAATGTTTCCAATGTGGATGGATGCGTTGTAAAGAAAAAACGCAGGATGCGAATCATATATGAAACGGATTGTAAGGATATAAAATGATCAATGGATTGAAAGCGGGGTCTAATGGCTCCGCTTTTTTTTTGTTCCTCCCGCATCCTCCCGCATCCTCCCGTGAGGTCATCTATTGTCTGATCTTACCCCTTATCTCATATATCAAAATGCGGGAAAGCGCAGGAAAATCAATCCTGAAAAAAGTAATAATTATTTTTTTGCCGATCATATTATCTTAATGATTAAATTTGATTAACATTTGAAACTATGAAAACGAAAAAAACAAAAGACCCGGCATTCCTTTTTTATTCAGCTGATTTTTTGGTAGGCACGTTAATGATGTCCGATGCCGAGGTGGGGCAATATGTCAGGCTTTTATGTTTGCAACACCAAAAGGGCGATTTATCGGAATCGGATGTTTTGAAAATTTGCGGCGGCAAATTGAATAAGAAAATATTGACAAAATTTGTCAAGACAAAAAATGGCAATTATTTCAATGAGCGGTTACGCAATGAATCAAAAAAACGTGAAAATTTTCGCAAAAAAATGAAAAAAAATGCTGAAAAACGATGGTCAGGAAACATTGATGAACAAAGCGTTTCCATGCAGGTGCATATGCAAAAGGATATGCAATTGCAATGCAATTATGAAAATGAAAATGAAAATGAAAATATAAATGATAATAAGAATAAGAAAAATGGTGAAAATTTTTTAAATGATGAATTGATACAAAAACCGATTCTTGACCAATTTAATCGTTTAAGCATGGAACGATTTATTTCTTCGGTTATGAAAAGCAATGCAGTCAGTGATGAACATAAAAGAACATTCATCAATTGGCATTGTCAATACAGCACCCGACAAAAAAAATATATTTTTCAAGTAAGAGGATTCGACCGTGAAAACAGAAATATGGGTTCAATATTGCGTAAATGGGCAATGGGTTCCTATTACCCGCCCCAGGCTTACAGCGAATTCAAAGAAATACCAAAAGAGGGTTTTCGGGTGATCAATCAAATTATACGAAATATAAAAACTATGAATCATGGAAACAATTGACAAAACACATGAGATTTTTCTCAAATTTTGTGACGAATTCAATGAACATTTTCCTAAAGAGAAAATGGCGCCCAAACTTCAGCAACTCATTATGATATACCTTGGCATGGCTTATGGCATTGGTTATGATACATGCATAAATGAACTACGGGATAATTTGCCAATGATGGTAAAATCGAACGGAACGATTACCGCATCTGAATTGCGAATCGTCATGCGAATCCCGAAAGATATTCCCATTGCCAACTCTAAATATGCCATGCCATGATACAAAAAGTAAAAAATATAAAACGTCTGGTCGCCTATTTGCTCGAACATGCCGCCGACACCCGGGACAATGACCGTTTGCTGATATTGAAGGTATGGGCGCACCAGAATCCCCGGTTGCGTGAAACCGAAACTTCATTTTTGGAATTCGCCATTGATTTCAAAACGGGCAAGTATGCCGACCCTGAAAGCATCAGGCGAACCCGCCAAAAACTTCAGGAGTTGAATCCATTGTTCCGGGGCAAAAAATATCGTGCCCGTATGGACGAAGAAGTTTACATGCGCCGGGAAATAAAACAGATAAAGTTATGAAGAACATCCTCAAAATTTTCAACATTGATGAACTTGAACGGTTCAGGGATTTGGTCTCTGACGTGATCCGCAGGGTGATAAAAACGCATGAGCGCCAAAAATTGCAACGGATTCTTGAACATATACTCGGTGAGATTGAATTCAAAACCTTGTTGAAAAGATTTGAAAAACCAAAAAAAAGTAATTATAAAATTTTGGACGATGAAGATTAAAAAACCCCGATGGTTGCCGTTGGTGACAATATCAATTATTGCCATCATTATTTTTTTACTGATATGTTTTATCCACTTTAAATTATTTCAACAATGAAAAAAGTATCTGAACAGGGAAAAGGCTGTATGTGGCTCATGACCCTGACCGCATTATTTTGGATCATCGTGATCCTGCTTTTGTTCGTGGCCTGTACTCCATGCCGTGGGCAAATATCCGACCAGTACATTCAGGTGAATGAAAATTGCGAAGGCATAATGCCCGACTATACCGCAAAGGTCAGATGGCGGGATAATTGCCCCGGTCAAATTTCACAGGTGCAATTTCCTCCCCCCGGAACAATATTGACCGCCATCACGAATCCGGCGACCATAACGGCACGTGATGCCAGTGGAAATACTACCGTGGTGCGTTTCAATGTTCACTTATGGGATACGGTTGGGCCTACATTGTTGCCATATACCGATACACTGATCGGTTTTGTAGATCCTTTCCGTGAATCCACCGACGTAGGTGAACGAAGGGCGCAGGAATACATTGCCAAAAAAGACATCATTATTGATTTCATCGGACAATGGCATGAATCAGGAACGGGAACCCGGGCGATCTTTGCCGTTCATCGGGATACATTGATCAATTCACAGCACAGACCGGGAAAAACGATTTCCTCAACCGGGATCGTCACCGTAAATAAATCGTCTGGAAATGAGGAATGGAATGTCCCTGATGTTTTCATACCGAAAGGCAATCGTTACTGGCTGTCTTGGGTATATGAGAAAAATCCGGGCATTCGAACCCAACCCGGGGATGGCAAACTGAACAGGGCAAGGGCCGATGGAAAATTTTGGGCGGATGGCATGCCTTCGGATTTCGGCCCTTCGTCCATTTCAAATTACAACTATTCAATTTATGCCGTTTGCAAATTGGACGACCTTGCATATACCCCGGAAATGATCGCACAAATGTATCTGCAATTCGAAAAGCGGTTGCGATATGACCTCAATTTTTTCATCAGTCGTTTTGGTTGGGATATTGTGGGCGGTACAGCCACGACCAAAACATATTTGAGAATTCCGGTTGAATTATGATAACGCCGCTTAAAAATGGGATGGTAGAAATGAGTTGTAACAATTGTCCTCAAGTCATGCGGAGGCGCTCAAGAAGTTCCAATGCATTGACCGTAATGGCGCAAAATGCAGGGTGGTTCGTGGATGGCTGTATGCATTTTTGCCCGAAATGTTGGAAAAAAATAAATAAACCCAAACGAAATGAAACTGATTCGATTCATTATATCTAGAGGAACGATTGATGCGATTTTTGTAATTTTGTTCCTCATTTTCACGATCATCGCATTGTTCTTTGACCGATGCCATGGCGGGATCATATACCTCGCATTCGGATATGCTACCGGGGTGGTTGTCAGGACATGGACGTATCACCGCATCGTGAATAAATACATGACCGACGAAACAGGTCGTGGATTGTTCGGACTTAAACCAAAAAAGTAAAACTATGAATCCAACGCCAAACATGAAACACCTCGAGGATTTGCACCAGGAATCCATTCACTTCATCAAAAGGATGAAGGACACTTTACCCGAAAGTGAAGATAAAACTACATGCTTATTGTATGCATCAAAGATCAGTCAATCCATTTTGCGATTATTGATGAATGAAATAACCAACGGAAAAACCAACACCGATGAATAACATTATTATCCTGCAAGATGAGACGAACATGGGAGAACTCGAAGCGCATTCCTCATTGGTTCACCTTTGCAAACAGAAAAACATTAACTATAACCATGTTTTCAACCTGAAATTCCCATTTGCCTATGGCGGTTTCATATTTCACAAATTACAGATAAACCGATATACCGTAAACCGGGATTTTTTCAGTAAAAAATATGTTCCATACGGATACACAAGACCCGGGGATAACGGTCAAGCAAAGGATGAATCAGGATGAATCCTCCCTATGCCTCCTGAACGATCAGACCATTAGTGAAGGGGTACTATCACCTTATGGTTATCGTGTCTTAAATCGCCTTATTTTAATTGTTTTAAAAATGATATAAAAATGAAACAGACAGAAAAAATGGATCAAATCACCACTGATCCGAACAATGCAAGAATCCATGATGAACTGAACCAACAGGTCATTGAAAAGTCACTGGCGGATTTTGGTGCAGGACGTTCCATACTCATTGACGGCGAAAATGTCATTATTGCAGGGAACGGGGTATATGAACAGGCGCAAAAACTCGGGTTGAAAGTGAAGGTCATCGAATCGGATGGAAGCGAATTGATTGCCGTGAAAAGAACCGACCTGAAAACGGATGATCCAAAACGCAATCTTTTGGCGGTGGTGGACAACAAGGCAACCGACCTTTCGCATTTCAATCTGGAAACCATTGCAACGCAATTTGACAGCGAAATATTGATGCAGTTCGGATTTCAGCCTGAAGAACTGAATTTCCGGAACATTGATGAATTCACAACCGAAGAAATGATAGGCGATGGCGAATATGCCGAAACAGATCAATTATTCATTGCCATGGTGCCGGAAGCAAAGAAATCCACCATTGATGAATTGCAGAAAATTTGCCTGAAACACGAAATCCAATTCCGTGTGAAATGAAACCGAAAATAAACATATTGATTTATCCGATGTTTTCGGTGGACAATATCAATCTGGATTCCAATTTTGTATTGATCAATAAAATAGTCGCAAGGCTGAAAGACCGCTTCAATTTTTTCTACATACTGGATCAGAATAGAAAACCGCATCCACGATCCATGATCCCAAACGTGAAATATCTTTTCATTCCGATGCCGAAGGGCAAAGCAAAACAGGTGATATACTTCAACCCTTTATTGTTTCATGAGATATTCAGGAAATATCCCATTCAAATAATCTGGAACAATGTCACCGAGCAAGGCATGAATCTCAAATATACTTCCGACAATATCGTGGAATACGTGCGCCACAAAATATTCAATTATCACCATTATGTCATTCACGACAGCCTTGAAACCGCATCCCAATACCTTCCCCGGATTCATATACGAAACCTTCAGGTGATCAGTTCATGCTACGTGGATTTTAATTATTTCCATACGCAACATTGTTACGATATGCTGATGCATGAAGCGAAAAAAATCCTATCCACCGAATTGATGGCGCAACTCGAAAAGAATTCTCACGTTCACCTCGGCGGTTATTGTGATACACGCTTCAATGAGAAAAAATATGATGAGTTCACTTTCATATACAACCATCGTCTTGACGGTTACAAAAATTATATGGATACTTTTGCCATGTTCGAGCGGTTGCATATTGAAGGTCGCAATTTTCGGGTGGTGATAACCGGCAACAATGAAAAGGTTTCCCGGGTGATGAAATATCCATTTGTCATCGTGAAAGAATTGAATGATCACAACGACTACCTTCGTGAATTATCCCGATGCCACGCCAATGTCACGAACTCCCGGCATGAAACCTATTGCATTTCAATTGCGGAATCCATGTTCCACGACCATGTGATTATAGCACCCAATGGGGTAACTTTTCCCGAACTTTTGGGAGATAGTTACCCTTTTTTATTTGATAATGAGGAACAACAGCATTCAATGATGCTCAGATGCCTGGATGAAAATATAAGGACATACAAGCATGATACGAAAAGACTTAAATTGGAAAACCATTGTGAATATCTTGCGAATCAATTTGAATCATTGTATATGGATTATGGTGATTTGATAGACAAAATGAAAGATCAACCGAAACAGAACCGGATCTTGAATTCATTCAATTCCAAGAAATCAATCGGGTTCCATGATGCGATGGTTATTGCAACGAAGGAATTCGGAACTCAGGCAATGCCGATGCAAAAAATATCCGTATTATTGAATCAATTGGGATTCTCATATGATATTCGCCAAGAAAAATTCATCAGATAATGGCAAACCCAAACCCTGATACTTCCGGATTGAAACCCATAAAAAAAGGTGAAATCAGAAATCCAACCGGACGACCTGCCGGGATGAAAGGTCTCACGAAGCGATTGCGTGAATTGGTCGATAGTGAAGGTTATTTGACCATTGAAAACATTCAGGAAACGGATGAAAATGGGAATCCAACGGGGCGGGTATTCAAAATTGGAAGGATACTATTGCCAAAATTGGATGTGGTCATTCTTGCGGCGATAAAAAAAGCCGTTGGCGGGGATATCCGTGCCACGGAATTCATATTTGACCGCATTGAAGGAAAACCGAAACAGCAAATATCCGCCATCCACCAATTTGCACAACCGCAGATAGTGGTTCAGGATTCCGAAGATGCCGAACTGGTTCAGGATATCATTGATGAAGAAGCAAAAATTCAAATATCGGGTGAAATTGACACCGCAGACGATTCAGATATTTGAGGTCATCCGGGGTGGTCGTGAACAATGCCATGCCGTTTATAGCCGTAAATATTTCGATGCCAAAACTGCCATTGAATCGTTTAAAAATGTATTCTTGAATGATACTACGTCCGACCAATGTTCTGAGGAACATCAGAAAAAATAATAATAAGCG
>Ga0111192_1003_pt1 | contig 35417 bp, 22 predicted proteins | sample DeeMarSWOR324_28_FD_80360 | JGI IMG/M metagenome (GOLD analysis project Ga0111192, IMG submission 80360) | bacterium SM23_57 | reverse complement strand
CAATGTTAAGGGGATGAGATAAAAATAAATTACCCATTTAACCTGAATTATTCATAAATTCAAGGGGGGATGGACTAAAGTCCGGATTTTATGGGATTCATGACTAACCCCAGCCTTAAGACTGGGGTTAGTCAGTCGCTTATAAATTCGGGCTTTAGCCCATTTTGTGAATAATACCGGTTAAACTTCCTGAATTATTATTTTTCACTATAAAAAAATTCAAAATATACTCGTTACGGCTAAGGATTTCAGTATTTATAGTCATTGCGAGCGCTAGCGAAGCAATCTCTTAATTCTTTGTAAATGAAAATATTGCTTCGCTCCACTTCGTTCCGCTCGCAATGACTGGACTATGAAAAAGGTAACCCTTAACAAGTATATCCAGGTTATTTAATCTCGACCCCTGATTGAAAATATTCTATTAAAAAAAGGCTGTGCACCCTCCCCTTGATTCCTCCTTTTCCTCGACCACTTTCAGTAGCCAACTCCAGCCAAGCGAACTCACGGCACACAAATTACATGCTTACCGCTGCTACCTCCCGGTCCTGACGGGGTTGGGCACTTATCTGTTGCGCAAGACTTGAACTATCAACATCGCTTGCTGAAAATAATCAGAGGTTGAGCAAACCTCAGGGTGGGAATTAAACCCTGCTATAGCGGATTGCAGGTTACAGGGCACCGCTAGTTCCCCGTCTAGCACAGCCATTTAATCTGCAATTTATCAACGTTAGAAACCAATCAGTTCAAGAAAAGATAGGCTTGTGGAGCAGATGGGACTTGAACCCACGGCCTCCAGAGTGCGATTCTGGCGCTCTCCCAACTGAGCTACTGCCCCATGTAGGTCATTGCGGAGAGAGAGGGATTCGAACCCTCGGAGGAACTTGTGGCCCCTCACACGATTTCCAGTCGTGCCCAATCGGCCAGCTCTGGCATCTCTCCATGAAAATTACAAAAAAATAGCGGAGAGGGAGGGATTCGAACCCCCGGTTCACATAGCGCGAACAACGGTTTTCGAGACCGCCCCGTTAAGCCAGCTCCGGCACCTCTCCAACAACGCTATTCTTTGTTCCGTAATTTTTCAAAGAACACTCTCATAATTTCCGAACATTGCGCTTGCAAAATGCCACTAAAAACTTTCACATCAGAATTTAAAGATTCTCTTTGCAATAAATTTTCCACACTTCCACAAGCGCCCATTCTTTGATCGCTTGTGCCAAACACAACCATCGGTATTCTGGAAAGAATGATCGCGCCGGCACACATTGGGCACGGTTCTAAGGTTGTGTATAAAATTGTATTATTTAGTCTCCATGAGGCTAAGGAATTTGCAGCAGCAGTAATCGCCAGCATTTCAGCATGCGCAGTTGGATCTTGTAGCGTTTCAACAAGATTATGCCCTCTTCCGATAATCTTCCCTTCAAAAACAACCACCGCACCTACGGGTATTTCATCTTTAGTAAACGCTTTTTCTGCTTCTCTGAGGGCTGCGGTCATCCATTTTTCATGCTCTTCCATGAAGACAAAATAATCAAATATTCATCTGCGTTTATTGGCATAAAAAAATACGCCCGAAGGGACTCGAACCCCCAACCTTCTGGTCCGTAGCCAGACGCTCTATCCAAATTGAGCTACGGGCGCATCACGTAGCGCGTACGGGATTTGAACCCGTGTTACCGGCGTGAGAGGCCGGCGTCCTAAACCCCTAGACGAACGCGCCATCAATCGCTAATTGAACTGTATTCACACAAACAAAGTACGCCCGGAGGGACTCGAACCCCCACTCCTCTGGTCCGAAGCCAGATGCTCTATCCAATTGAGCCACGGGCGCACAATTAGCTGAGGAGCAGGGATTCGAACCCCGGTTCCACGGTCCAGAGCCGTGTGTCCTGCCGCTGGACGACTCCTCAGTGTATGCAAGTTGTGCGGAGAGGGAGGGATTCGAACCCTCGGTAGAGATAATCCCTACAACGGCTTAGCAGGCCGCCCCGTTAAGCCAGCTCCGGCACCTCTCCATAAGCTTTACATTTCCGCAGTTAACGTTAATTTATTTGCGGAGGGCGAGGGACTCGAACCCCCAAGGGCGTAAACCCGGCGGTTTTCAAGACCGCTGCCTTACCATTAGGACTAGCCCTCCTAACGAGTCTAAAATATACAAATTTTTTACCTTTCAGTCAATATATTTTTTAGAAATTCTTAGATTTTCACAAAGAATTTCCCGGGAAGTTGCCTTACTAAGTCCTTCAGCTCCAATGATAATAAAACTCCCAACGCTTGAGATGTACTAATTCGATTGTTGATTGCAATCTGGTCGATGTGTAATTGTTCCGTGTTTAACGAATTCAGCATTTGCGCCTCAAGCGATGAAAGATTGCTTGGCTGCGGCTTTGCTCTGGATTCATTAAGTAAATGCGCTAATTGTGGCTTAAGTTCATCAATCACGTCTTCATCCGAAATGACCAATTTTGCACCGTCTCTGATTAGTCTATTACAGCCTTCACTTTTCGGATTGTTGATATTGCCTGGAACCACAAAAATTTCTCGATTTTGTTCGAGCGCTAGGTTCGCGGTGATTAATGCGCCACTTTTCACCCCTGCTTCTACCACTAATACTCCCAAACTTAATCCGCTAATAATTCGATTCCTGCGCGGAAAATTGACAGCGTCCGGTTTAGTACCCATTGGAAATTCAGACAAAATGAGACCATTCTCTTCTATCTTTTCGACCAATTTTTTATTTTCTGGAGGGTAAATTACATCGATTCCTGAACCTAAAACAGCAATTGTCCTGCCTCCGGCTTGAAGCGAGCCCAAATGTGCTAATGTATCAATACCGCGCGCTAATCCGCTAACAACAATAATTCCTCTTTTTGCTAAACCTTTGCTAAACTTTTCGGTCACTAATTTACCGTACGTTGATGGCAACCGCGAGCCCACTATCGCCACCGCCCATTTGTCCTCTTTTTTATATTCCCCTCTAGCAAAGAGAAAAGTAGGTGGATCATAGATCTTTTTGAGATTCTCCGGATAATCATCATCCCAAAACGTAATGATCCGCGCGTTTGCCTTTTCGAGCAACGTCATTTGAATTTCTACAAAATCATCATCGCTCCGCTGCCGAATTCGCTGGGCTAATTTCAGATCAATTCCTTCAACCGTCACAAGCTCTTTTAGACGGGCGTTTAAAATCCGTTCTACCGTCTTAAACTTGCCAACGAGTGCTCTGATCTTATTTGCTCCAATTCCCGGAATCGCATATAAGGACAATAATTCTTTGGCCGTTGGGCCCATGTTTTCCTCGCATGATTAGCTAAATGATTCCTTGCACTCAACCAGTTTTGATACGATTTGCTTCACCAACGCAGGCAATCCCTCACCAGTTATCGACGAAATATAACAAATTGGTGTATCTTTAAACTCTAAAAAATTACACATGGGTGGTGAATCAGTCAAAAGGTCAATTTTGGTAATTGCCAAAATCTTTGGTTTTCTGAGTAATTCCTGAGAAAAACGACTCATTTCATTCTCAAGAGTCCGAAAATCCTGTTCATAATCATTACTCTGGCAATCAATCAGTACCACCAATACCTTTGTCCGAAGGATATGATTCAGGAATTGTATTCCAAGTCCTTTCCCTTTGTGCGCTCCTTCTATTAAGCCTGGAATATCTGCCATTACGAATTGCTCATAATCACCAAAAGAGACTATTCCCAAGTTTGGTGTGAGTGTAGTAAATGGGTAGTCTGCAATCTTTGGTTTTGCTGCCGAAAATTTTGAAAGGAGAGTTGATTTCCCAGCGTTGGGAAGTCCCACCAGCCCAACATCCGCCAGTAACCTCAACTCAAGTTGCAAGTTTTTGTTCTCGCCTTTTTCCCCATATTCAAATTGACGTGGCGCTTGATTTGTTGATGTCGCAAATCGAGCATTCCCACGGCCCCCCTTGCCTCCTTTGGCGACCATAACATCTTGATCGGGTTTAACCAGGTCGGCGATGATTTCATCGTTATCTAAATCACGAACCACGGTGCCGGGTGGCACAAAGATAATTACATCATTCCCATCTTTCCCGGTTTGATTAGCACCCTTTCCATGCTGTCCTCTCTGCGCCTTGAAACGTCGACGATATCGAAAGTCAAGCAAGGTGTGCAAATCTGTATTGGTTTTCAAAATAACATCCCCGCCGCGTCCACCATCACCACCGTTTGGTCCGCCATGGGGAACATATTTTTCCCTCCGAAAACTGACACATCCGGTTCCACCATCGCCGGCCTGGACAGATATTTTAACCTGATCGACAAACATTATCTTAATTATTGTCTCACTTAATCCATATTTTCAATAATTGCATTCGCGAACTCAGATGTTTTCAACTTGGTAGCTCCCTCCATTTGTCTTTCCAGATCGTAGGTAACTCTTTTTTGCTGAATTGTTTTTTCAATAGCAGAAACGATCATGTTAGCTGCTTCCTGCCATCCAAGGTGTTCGAGCATCATCACACCGGATAAAATGACTGAACTCGGATTAACCTTATCCATTCCTGTATATTTTGGGGCAGTACCATGGGTTGCTTCGAAAAGTGCGATTTCATCTCCAATATTAGCACCTGGCGCCATACCAAGTCCGCCAACCTGAGCCGCGGCTGCATCGGAAATATAATCACCATTCAGATTTGGTGCTGCGATGACCTCATACTCATTGGGTCGAAGTAGTATCTGTTGAAACATTTGATCCGCTATTCGGTCTTTGATTAAGATCTTCCCTTCCGGCATTTTACCATTAAACTCATCCCATAATTCTTTTTCCGTTACAATCTTATCACGAAATTCTTCTCTCGCAAGATCATAACCCCAATCCCGAAACGCTCCTTCAGTAAATTTTTGGATATTCCCTTTATGAACTAAGGTGACCGATTTTCGTCCATGAGAAAGCGCATACTTAATCGCTTTTCTCACCAAACGCTTTGTTCCACTTACACTAATCGGCTTGATGCCCACACCGCTATCCGGGCGAACCTTCTTACCCATTCGGTCAGTCAAAAATGAAATGACTTCTTTAGCCTCATCAGTTCCATATTCAAATTCGATACCAGCATAAACATCCTCAGTATTTTCTCTGAAAATAACAACATCTAATAAGTCTGGTCGTTTTACAGGGCAAGGGACACCCTTATACCATCGAACCGGCCGAACACAAGCGTAAAGATCCATAATCTGTCGGAGTCCTACATTTAAGGATCTGAATCGATGTGTTACCCATTCGGAACCACACTTGATACACTTTTCAGGACGTTTGCCATTGACTTCTCCTTGTTCCGCCGCACATGTCAGACAAACATAAGGGAAACCACCGACCGGCGTTGTCAATGGCCCTTTAATAGCGACAAAATGTTCTTTGATCGCGTTAACGGCATCCTCAGGTAGCACCCTATCATTACCATATTTTTGCAAGGCCTTCAATCCTGCAAAAATTTCGAACCATACAATTTTTTTCTTCCCGCCATAAGCCTTTTCAACTGATGCGTTAAAAACACGTACTGCCGCCCTCCAAATGTCAGGCCCCATACCATCCCCTTCAATAAAGGGAATAATTGGATTATCAGGAACTTGTAATACGCCATTTCTAACCGTAATCTTCTCCCCTTCAAGAGGCGGTGTTAATAGTTCAAATGTCGCCATCCAAAACCTCCATCGTTAATTAATTAATTGTATCTATTTAAGTTTTATTAAAAAAATGAAGTAGATTTTCGGTAAGAGTTGACTGAAGCACATCGTTTGTCATACTGAGCGGTCTGTCATTTGAAAATAGGTGGGAGAAATCCTTCGCCTCGCTCAGAATGACCTCATAGCTTAAATTATTTTTTATTCGCGAAGCATCTCTCTTGCCTTGTTTTACATAGTTCACTGGAATTTTACAGTATTCGAAATTTATTATAACAAAAAAAAACTGTAAAGTCAATAGTTTTTAAAGGAAAGTTATATGATAGGCAGGTTCAACAATCGATCAGACTGTGGAAACTAATAATATAGATAAAACATTAGAAGCACTACAAATTATAACTGATTGTATTTATATACTATGTCAAAATTGAGAATGCCTTTCCTAAAATAAACGCATATCCCCTGAAGGACACTCAAGTTTATGTGTGTATTTCCAAATATTTCTTTATCCAACTGTGACTTGTTTGAAATAATCGACACGCTTTTTCTTAGTATCAAGCTGTAATTTACTCAAATACTTTCGAACTTGAAACCAGCTTACCTTCATGTTTCCAAATTCAGAGGATTTCAGCCGTTTCATAATTTTAATACTTCCAGCTTCAGGATCTTCTATCACAATTTTTTTAATTTTTTCTTCTATACTATCCTCTGATTCCAGCTCTACATTTTCGTCCTGTCCTGAACCAGCTTCCTCTGCTAAAGAATTTGAAACAGTTGAACTATATCGGCTTTCCTGGGAGGTTACACCGGATTCAGCAGTTCTCGCTGGTTGAGCCGGGATACCTAACTGGATTCTGCCATCGGCTTTACCGGTTCGGTCAAAATCTTCTATGGCTTCATCAATTGTATTGAATGCTTTCAAAATATAATGAAATTCGAGTAACTCAAATACCTCATAAACATCTGGAATCATGCGAACCAGTTTTAGGTCGCCACCTTTTTCTCTAATACCTTTAATTTCGCTTATAAAAATTCCCCAACCTGCACTACTAATATAATCAACATCACCTAAATCGATAATGATGTTATAAAAGCCTTCTCGCAATAATGATTCTAATGAGTGTTCCAATTCGGCTGAAGTCGTTGTATCAATATAACCCCCAACCTTTATAACTGAGATTTCATTCTTCACGCCTGTTTTTTCAACTGATAATTGAATCCCTTCCATGTTATCAATCTCCCGATGTAAATTATCTTCAACGGATTCGCGTTCGCGATTTAAAATATAATTGAAAAATAGATAAAAGTCAATAAAAAAATAAATAATAACAGCTAGTTACTAATTTGTCACATTATTCATCCACAAATTACCAAAATGTTCCTGAGAAAATGTTATTTGCTGCTTAGTATTTTACTTACCTTTTTGATATTATCTTTAATATCCTTCCTATTTGGATCGATTTTTAGAATATATTCCCATTCCGAAATTGCCTTTTCATAATCACCGGTATTGGCATAGATAGCACCCATATTCTCACAGGCATCTACATCCGATGGATCAATGGCTTTGACGCGCTTGTATTCGATCGCAGCTTTATCAAGCATACGATTGCGAAAATATGCATTTCCTAAGATCGTGCGCGCTTCTTTCATTTCTGGATATCGCTCAAGCACATTTTTCAATTCTTTTATGGCTGCATCATATTGCCTTTGTTGATAATATTGAAGTCCCTGAACCAATAGCTGCCGTTCAAGTTCCTGTTTTTTTTTATGTGAAATGGGAATTTGTTCTTCACGTGAAGTCGAAGTATCATTCAAACTTTTATTATCATTTTTCTTTTTTCTGGCTGTTCCTGAATTCTGCTGCTCATCATCCAAAGAAGCTATTTCTTCTTCAATTTCATCTAATAAATCCGAGAGTGAGTTATCTGAGTCAGTTCCATCATTATTACCATTATTAGAAACAGCTCTTGATTCAATTTCTTCTTTTAAATTCAACTCGGGGACAGTATCTTCCTCAATTGCCTCTTCTGTTATCGTCTCTTCATCGAAATCATCTTCATTTTCATAGATACTCTGAGCAAAATCCCAAGAAATTTCCTGTTTTAAAATATCATCAACTCCAGAAAGAGGCATTGAATCTTCAAAATCAGAGGTCGATTCTTGAATCTCTTCATCTGATTGCTCATGAGCCCCTATTTCATCGTTGATTTCTTCGTCTTCAACTAGCTCGGTTTCTGCATTTTTTTGTTCCAACCCATCTTCATCTTTTTCATCAGTTTTAAGCTCTGTAAATTCGTTTGCCAAACCAGCTTCAGATCCATTTTCACTATCCTGATATAAAGATTCATCATTCATTAGATCTTCAAATGTCAGATATTCAGCCACAGATGATGGTGTCTGACCCTTTTCTTTCGGTAATTTTTCTTTTTCATCATCGTGTTTGCCTGACGGTTCTGCAACTTCTTCTATTTCAGAATTATTGTCAGCAAAAGATAAAACATCCTCCTCTGAAATAAGTTCTGTTGCTTCTAGCTCCTTATTAAGCACAGATTCTAATGGATTCAGAATAAAAGACTCAGCATCTGTTAATTCGGCATATTTTTTATGTTTAGGCTTTAAAGTCGTTGTTATATCTTCTTTCGAAGATATTTCTTTTTCACTCGAACCTTTTTTAATTTCTTCTTTATCAAGCGTTATCGAAGCTGGCGACTTATCAATAATCACCTGTCCATCTAAAGTAAGTAGAGGCGTACCGGGCGGTTTGATCGGTTTACCTTTTTTCTCGCGGGCCAGAAATGCTTCTCGAAGCTTGCGCGTATTCAAACGACTCCGGACGAGTTCATCATAAATTCGAGTTTCATTTATCTTCGTGTAATTATAAGCCTCCGTGTCGAGTTCTTCGCTTATACGTTTAGCACCGTAATCAGGATGTCTTCGAATAATATCATATATTTTGGTCTTTTCTTCAATGCTGAGATGTTTGGCCTCCAGCGAAATGCTTTCGTCATCGATTTCATAACTTTCAGTGCCTTCCTCTTCAAATTTACGTTTGTATTTATTATAGTAGGCGTAGGTTGTAATGCCTGCTTGCTCACAGGCTTCTCTAATACTCTTTCCCGATTGAATAAGTTTGTGCGCTTTTTTAGCGCGTTTAAGTTCAATTTTTTCAGCAGACGTTTCTTCTTTGATAACAACTAAGGTGATATCATCGTTTTGAGGAAAGCCTTCTGTAAAAGAATGAATTTCGTCGCTTATTTTTTCGACAAATTGCTGTACTGGCAAATGACCATAATCCCTAATAGCCTTCAATAGACGTTCTTCACCAAACATCTCCCGACGTGAGTTCATAGCTTCAGTAATACCATCGGTATAGATCAGGAGAATATCATCTTCTATAAGCTGAATTGTATCAGATTCAAGAGAGTTTTTGAATAATTGATCATCAGGCAACGAAATACCAATCGGAAATCCACGTGGATTCAAATAGTATGTTTTTTGGGTACTTCCGCGATATAATATCATCGGATTGTGTCCGGCGCTGGTATAATTTAGTCGCCTGCGCCTTGAGTCGATAATAACATAAAAAGCAGTTACAAACATCCCCTTTTTCATGTCATCGACGACGAATTGATTTACCTTCGATAATACCTCAGAAGCAACTTTCAGGCCACGTGCTTCGGTGCGGAGCGTCGTTCTGATCATCGTCATAACTAACGACCCCGGAACACCTTTTCCTGATACGTCAGCCACGACAATTCCGAGCGTATCTTTATCGACTTCAACAAAGTCAAAATAATCGCCCCCAACTTCCTTGGCGGCTTCATAAAAAGAGCCAATTTCGTAACCATCAAGCAATGGGAATTCAGATGGTAATAAAGTCTGCTGAATTTCTTGAGCAACCTGCATTTCTTTCTGAAGTTGCTCCTGGCGGACCAGAGATTCCTGTGATTTTTTAAACTTGGAGGTAATATCACTGAAAGCTTTAGCGATCTCTCCAATTTCACCCGAATCTGTAATATCCATTTCTTCATCAACTTCATCGCCATGCCCGAACGCGCGAACCCATTCAGCCAATTTCTGAAAGGGGCTCATGACCATGTAAATGATTACGACGATGCCAAAGTAACTGAATAAAAGAATGAACAATGCTGTCTCTAAACCATCTCTTCGATGTTTAGAAATTTTCGATAGCGCGTATTGTTTTTTAAATAGGACGTGTACATACCCCAGCTTTACGTTTTGAGGATTTAATACTGGCTCTATAATCACATAAACCGGGATTTCATTTCGATAATTGTACGAATAAATATTTTTTTCTATCTGGATGGCATCTTGCGGAGGCTTATATGATTCCCAAAATAGATCTTTACTTGTTGCATATAAGGTGAAACCCATTAGGTGAACAACAGTGATATCTTGTATAATGTCTGAATATTCGGCCTTCTTTTGTATGACATCTTTACTCACACGAAAGTCGTCCAATTCACCGCTTTCCAGATCGACATCATTGCTTACAACCGTTGCAAGCGATTCAGATACTTTTTTACCTTCAAGAAGTGTTTCTTCAATTATTTTGATTTCCCAATGAAAATAATAATAGAGATAACCTATTAACACAATTAAAGTAAGAATAGCCGACATAATCAAAGAATATCGGGCTTTCAAGGTCACCGACATCGATGGAACATGAATATCGATTTTCTTTTTTTTGGGCTCATCGCGCATTTTTGTCATACGCAATTCATTGCCTTCTTCGGTTTTCCGATATTCAAGGGAATCCATCAATCTGCGCATGATGAAAATGCCGAGCCCACCTTTTTTTCGTATATTCACATATTGTGACAAATTCGGCGCTTTGACATGCCTCGGATCGAAATATTTACCCTGATCGATGAGCGATACTATCATACAATCATTCTTTGCGAGGACACGGAGCGTTATCGACCCTTTTTTCTCGCTATAACCATGTTTTATAATATTTGTAGCCGCTTCATCAACTGATAGCTTGAAAGTACTAATAACGCGATCACTGAAACCATTCTTCTGCCCATGTTTAATAACAAAGTCCCTCAGCTTTCCAAGATAATCAATACTTGCCGGGACGGTTATTTCTTCCTTTTTCGAACGTTTTCGCACCTAATTAAAACCCGCTTTTTCCTTGTTAAAATTCTCTGAAAAGCAACGATAAAATTATCTTTGCAGCTTCTTCGATCGATTCAATCCTTCCTTTGCTTTATCAATCGCATTCAAAATTCGTTTGTTGTATGGTTGTTTTTCTCTAATTTCTTGAAAGATTTTGAGTGCTTCCTCATATTTTCCTTTGTTGGTAAGGTTGACTCCATCTACGTATTTTTGCTGGAGCTCGGGTGGCATTTGCTGATAGGTGGCCATGGCTCGAGCTTTTGCGTCATTATAGAAATTTTTAATTGTTTCATTTCTTGGTTCAAGTTGAAGTGCCTTCTCAAATTTTGGCCATGCCATTTTATAATTCTTTTCATTGAAATATTCCAGCCCCTGTCGATAGAGATCATCGAAGTCTAGTGCATTTTCATATCGTTGTATCTTGGACTTTATATTCTTTACGATCTGCTCATCCTGAAAATTCAAATTTTCTGCTTCATCCAGGGTTCGTATTGCTTCATGATACCTTTTATCTGTATAAAGCTTATCTGCTTTTGCAATTAAATCCAGCACATTTTTTTTCCATTCAGCCAGTGCTTTTTCTTTTCCGGCCCTCGCTAAATCATGGTTCGGATCTAATTTAAGCACTTCGTTCCATTCGCTGACTGCTGACGCATATTGTCCATTTTCAAAGTATGCCCGGCCTTGCTGCCAATGTAAATGAATTTTCTTCTCTCGTTCTATTTGCGCTTGTTCTAAACGCAATTTTTCTTGTCTGGATTCCCATAATTTCTGTTCTTGCTCATCATTCTTTTGGTCTGCCTTCGCTAACAATTCTTTAGCCTCTTCATGGTCTTCATCACGCTTTAATACAGCCATAAATGCGATACGGGCATTAAGAAAATCACCTTCTCTAAAATATCGCTTCCCTTCGGTCATTCGCTCTTGAATTTCTTGCTCACGCTCCAATTGTCGTTGACGCCTAACTTCATCAGCAATTTCTTCCATCCGTCGACGTTCAGCAATTTCAATCAGTTCAGTTTTTGTTTTGCCAAAGTTTATTGTTAATGAGATACGATGGCTAGCGCTAAAATATGCGTCGGCAGAAGAACCATAAGAATAATCAAACTGGAAGATATTATATGCGACACCAGCTCCAAATACCATTTCTCCATTATTTAATCCCATTCGGAGCATTGCCATATTATTATACACATATTCTGTACCAAAATGAAATTTTGTGGGATTCAACTCGGCTTTGCTGATGTCCAGTAAAAATAACATGCTACCTCCCCATTGAGGAAGCTCGATGGATTTGGCTAAACCCGCTTTAAGATTTATCGGGAATTTGTCCTTCGCCTCATTTTCTCGAAGCGTCGGCGAAATAATATTCTGAATCATCAATCCTGTCGATAATCCCCGGAGGTATCCATTGAGATTAGGTCGAAAATAAATAGCGATATCAGCTCCAACCGAGGTATCGGAATATTTATTATTGGCAATTCCTGGCCACGAACGATGGTCTACTTTCAAGTTCCCACCGATGGATATGTTAGCTTTCCGAATGTATTTCCCGTAAGAAAAAAGAAATTCATATTCGTTATGCCCAAATTGGCCTAACGATAGTGGACTGTCAACTCTATAATCAATATCGTCACCAACGCCCAACCGCAATATTCCGAATCCTAATGTGCCAAAATTAATCGTAGGATGTACATATCCAAAGTAATTGTATTGAGCGCTCTCTAGTAGACTGGTATAAAACAGTGTGACACTTTTTTGCTCAAGATGGTCGAGGGCTGCCGGATTCCAGTAGACGGTTGATGCATCGAGCGGCAAAGCCACGCAAGCGCCCCCGAGACCCAACGCTCGAGCACCAGCACCTAACGAAAAGTTGGGCAATGTTCCACCCGATTGCGCCATTAATCCGTCAAAAAAAACCAGAAAGCCTACAAATAAGCTCATAATTGATGTTTTGAAAATTTTCATGATGCCTTACCCGGGTTGTAAAACTCAATAAATTCTTATTTTATCACCGCAATTTTCGTCGTGGCGTTTTCTCCTTCGCTCGTACTGAATAAAGCAATATACACACCGTTCAATACGGTATAACCATTACTATTGGTTGCATCCCAATAAATGGGTGGTCCGCCCGTTCCAAAATAATTTTCATCGTGCATGCCTGCCCGACCTTCTGGTTCGTCTAGCGTATATTTTTGTGACCACACCAATTCCCCAATCAGGGAAAATATTCTAATTTCAACATCTGCATCATTTTTCAGATAATACACAATTTTCGTTCTTGGCGCCACAGAATTTCCAAAAGGATTCGGGTAATTACAGAAAGATTGATTCAAATCTGCTTCCATAATGACCGAATAATTGGAATTCAAATCAATATTGCTTAATTCGGTTCCACTTGAATTTTTGAATAGCGGCGATCGATTTGTATGCATGTCTACAATTGTTATCGCGTTCGTCGTATCTAACGAAAACATGAAATCGAGTATCGATGCGTCGGGCGCGATATCAACCATAATTAGTACCGAATCCGGAATTGTCGGTACGATGGTATCGATACGCGTAAATACCAGATCAATTGGATTTTGATGGCTGACCGATGTTTTTTCACAATAAATTAAAAGCTGATCGGACGCTTTAACCGCGGCTATTCGAGAAATCGCTCGCGACGGATCAGGTAGGAGTTCACCCTTTCTATTTTTTAATTTCAACTGCAATCGCTTCAGCAATAACTTATTAGAAGTAATATCTCCTTCATTTATAAAACAAAGTCCAAACACAGGAATATTGACTGCACCTTTTGCCATTGCGCGCGGCGATCTATTTTGCAGAACCGTGATGATCACGCTTTTTTCTTCGGTCTCAATCGATACCCCATCTCGATCTTGACTAACATGAACGGTCGAATCAGTATTAGCATCCAGCGGTGCCTGGACTAAACTCACGACTATCTCTTTTTTGAGTGAATGAACATAAGGGGCTATTACGGTCCAGAGAGCTGATTCATGAGCATTTTTAATCTGAGTCATGCTTGTGATCAGATTATATGCCGTTGGTAACTCTATCGAAACCATATAATTCCCCTTCATTTCTGCTTTTCCAAATTTCGTAAGCTCGGCTTTGACATTAAATTGCTGGCCTACCGAAACCACGCCATCTGTTGCTGACTCGGGCGAATTGATCTCGACAAGAAGACGTACCGAAGCCGCACTCACTACATATACCGTCAATGGGGGATCAGAGACTTTAGTGAGATCAAATTCGTGGTCGTTAGCGTCTGCAGCCTGAACACGAACTTTTATCTCCGCACCGGTTATGGTATCACCACTTGCCTGAACCAGCCATGAAACAGTGCCGGGCGATGATATGGGTTGTTTCTTAAATTGACTAAAAAATCCGGGAGGTAAAAGTATTTCCGCTGATGGCGACGGTGATAATCTTACTTGATGCCAGCTTATGTCAGCTTCAACATGAAACCATTGCCCGGAAGATAAGACGCCATCAACAGCGCCATCTGGTCTCGATATTTTCACCGTATCAATTGAAACAAACCCATGCTGAACTGTTTTAAGCTTAATTTTGACTTTAGCTTTATCTTCATCCGTTTCAGCCGAAACTCCTCTATTCAAGTCTATTGGAATACTATCAATGCGCGCTTCAATTCGATCTAAGGTCGTCTCAGTGGATGGCGCTCTTAATTTCCAGGTCACGTTCTGATCCACCTGAAATGGTTTTCTCGGCATATCATCAACAAAAGAAAAATTCGTTCCACTGATATCTAAATACAAAAACGCTCTCTCATTTGCAACACTTGCCTGACCGTTATTTGCAACTATCCCGGTGATCTCGAAAATTTGATTCGTTGATAAATAAATAGGTGGATTAGAAGGTTGTACCAGTTGGTCGAAGATATAAACTTCGAGTTCAAGTTCCGCTCTTTTTTCCGTTATAATTCCCAGGCTATCTTGCTTGGTAACCTTTTTAACACCTTCTTCGAATCCCGACGTAATAATTTTAAAATATGCTCGATCGTGTTGTTTTGCCGGAGCATTGACTGTCCACGTCCATACCCGTTTGCCATGAAGCGTGCTATCTATTACGGGTGAATTATTATCGATTTCGTACCGATTATTCAGATCTAAATAGGGTAATTCCAAATCTACTTTCACTGTTAAATTCTTTGAATAATAAACATCGGTCTGAATTCTAAACCACTGATATGTTGATACAATGCCATCTCTTGCACCTTCAGGCTCAATTATCTTTGAAATGATACTCAATGCAGTTTCTTGTATGGATACAGGGAAATCAGCATACTGCCTGGTAACTGTGGCTGCTTTACCAGCATATTCGTCCAAAGGAATACGAACAAATTTCACACGTATACTATCAGGACCTGAGATACTATTGGGTGCTCGAACCGCCCAGATTTTTTGCGCTAAATCTCCAATAAAAATAAAACTTGCTGTATCAGGTGTTGTTTTACTCCCACTTTCAGTTACAATTTGATATCCAGCAGGTACAATTAAGGCCAGTTTGCCGGAATTATCAACAGAGGCCGTGCCAGTTTTATTGATAGTAGCTCGAACTTGAAAGTCTTGCCCTGTTGCGAAAACATTATTACCCGAAACCGAATTAAGATTCAATGTTAATTTTGCGGGTTCGTGAATTTGTATAAATACATTTTTTTCAGTTGGATCAAGGCTGACAGGTAATTTACTTACATGCCCCGTTGCCTTTAGAAGTTGCACAATAAAGGTGACATTTCGCTTGACTTTTTTCGGTGTAATGGTGAAGAATGCCGTGTCGAGTGATGCAATATCAATAAAATTCAAAGTGTCCAGTCTATCAAATTCTACATAAGCTGTATCTGAAATAAATTTGGTTGACAATTTTACGATAATACTGTCAGCTCGCTCAGCCCCGCCATTCTGAATGATTGTACCAATTCTAAATGGTTGATTGATGTTCACCTGTCCCTCGACTCCATCTACGTAGTGACAGAATGGTAGTGCATCTTTAATGACCAGATTCGCAGCACTCTCAACGAAAATGCTATCGACTAACTCAGGAGAGTATGACCGGCTTGGATCGTTTTGATCGACGGGTGTAATATTCGTAATGACTTTAACCCAACCAAACGTATTTCCGGTGGCGACAACTTTATATTTCAGTCGATCAGTTTGACCACTTTCGAGGATGAGATCGCCTCCCTCTAAAGTTTCAGGCGCGTATATTTGATAGTCAGTTAAAATCTTTTTATCTTGCATGAATACAATATCACTGGGCTGCGGTTTGTTGAAAACAATATTGGCTCCAATGGTATCCTGGACAACTATTTCGATATACCACGGTAAATATTGACGCGCCTTGACACTATCCGGGAGTATATAATCGAGCACTGTTAATTTTGATGGATTTTCTAATGTTGCCTTAACTCTATAAAGTCCAGATGGACCGATGTCAACGATTTCATTCGTATTATCTGATCGTGCAGAATCTATATAAACTGAAAATTGTTCTTCAAGTCCAATCGTATCCGCCGCGATGACGTCAAGGAACACCTCTTTCTTTTCCAAGGGTGACACACCGTGAAGGACCTTCGTTAAGGTCATTCCGGGCTGCAAGCTGGATACCAGCCTGAGATATATATTATCAACTTCATCTGCATGGGGCCCACCGGTATTCTTCAGGACTGCTTTGATAGGAAAAATTTGTCCCCGATTGACCTTTCCTGCCGGATTTGGCGCTTCGTTTGAAACGGATTCAATGGTGATAGAGGGTTCAACCTGTATCAATATCGAAGCGGTATCGCTCAATACAGTGGCTCGTCCGCTATTTTTTTCTTTTGCAGTAATCTGGATCGCAATGTTGATACGTCCGAATGTATTTCCTGTCTTCGCTACGTTGAAAATCAGTGTATCCTGACTTGTAAAACGAAGCTCTGTGGTTGAATCACTCTTAAAATAGGGATAATCCACAGTGAAAATTGAGTCAGTTAAAAAGGAAACAAACGTATTTGTACGAGTGGTATCAATAGCAATATCACTTCCGCCTTCGTTTCTCATAGTTACTTTTATTTGCCACGGCAAAGCCTGGTTACGAGTCGCTTCGGGATGCGAAAAACCGACATTCGTAATCTTAACTTCAGAAGGCTTTTGAACAATTACGTGCGTCCTGGCATCATCCTCTATCGTTTCTCCCTTGCCAATCAAGTCGGATAATTTCACATATCCTTCCAGGAGGATAAGCCCCTCAGTTGTTCCGGTTTTCACGACTTCTATTTTTAGAGAATCTTCAGATTGAGCAGCGAGTGCATTGGTTCCACTTCCAACGAAAGTGCCGGGCTTAATAGTCTGATATTCGGAGGAGATGTTCTGAATCAACTGATAGAATTGCAAATCAATACTGTCCAGCTTCACCGAATTGTAACCATTATTCTGAATAACAAAGGTAACATACCAACTAGATGTCTGCTCTTTAGTAATGGTTGAATGTGATGGCTTAAAAGAAGAGATCATGACCCGCGCAGCTTTCAGCACTGTCCAGGTATCGGTGGTATCGGCAGTTGAATCTTTGATAACCCTTTCAGAATTTATATCATAACCATCGATGAAGCCATTCAATAAAATCGAATCGCGCTCTGCCGCACCGTTGTTTACATTCACCTTAAACTGAATAGTAGCTGAATCACCACCGGCTAACGTAGACGGGTTTGAGCCGTAAAGTGTGGACACATAATCATCAGTCACATCAGTTGCACCATCCCAGAAGGTTGGTTTGACTTGATTTATCTTGTATGTTGCGCCATTGGGACCGCTGGGATTTCGAACGATCATTGAAACATCAATATTATTTTCGCCCTGTGATACCTGGGTTGCGAGGGCGTCCACTTTTAAAATCTCAATTTCAGCCGGCTTTTGAACACGCCATCCATCCAGTGTAAACGCGCTATTATCATCAATATTGGGGATATTTGTCGTAATATAGCCATCGATCGTTATTGTATCCAGGGAAGCGGTGTTATGAACTGAGACCAACATATCCCACGATCTAATTTGGGAACCTGGAATGGTTGGATAACTCCCCGGCGGAGTTACATCATACTCACCATTACGACTAATCCCACCACTCCCGGTGAATTTAAGCCCTGCGGACTCAATTGTAATCGCTTCGGTTCCTAAATTTTGTACCGTCATCCTCGCTGGAATATTTGTCTGTCCCTGGCTCACATAATTCTTATCCACAACAATCGAAAGTAACTTAACATTTGAGATGGCTACCGTCACCAGGCCTTGCGCATTGCCGCTGGTGGCCGTTACATTCGCTGTCCCACCGCCTTCATTCGCTTTCAACGGAAATCGAATAAAACCGTTTGCATTGACGGCTACCTGCACGTCGGGCATGGTAGCACTCAAATCTGTGGTATCGATTGTACCAACTGTCGTAAGTACGGTAACCAGTGTGTTTTGACGTACCTGATTACGGTTTCGATCATAAAGCGTATCTGATGTGATATATGTTCTACTCACGCCATCCGCTGGTATACTGGCAGGATTGGCAGTGAGCGCGATGTTACCATACGGGACTCCAGGTTGTACGGTGATAGTACCTGTAGAGTCGTATGAAGTCGTCGCTTCATGATAGATCCGGATAAAGCCAGTCCTGGGTGCTTTGGTTGGCACAAATTTGAAACTCGTATCGGTGGCGGTTGTATCAATCGCTTCCAGATTTCCCTTCAAGGACCAGACAACATGGGCCGGTCCACGATAATTATCAGCCTCATCATAGGCTGCAGCAAATAAGCTCAATGTATTGTCTGCTGTGATATTTTCGATTCCAACCTCATTGCCACCGCCATTCGGGGCATCCCGGATCACAACATAATCAATATCCCCCGGTTCAACGGTTATCGTACCGGAGAGGCCCGGGGTAAATCCTGCTTTGGTCACTCGAATGTACCCCTGTCCGGAGCGATTTGCTCTGAAAATGGCGCTGTCTCCACCAATGGTAAAAGTGCCTAATTTAGGGATCATATTCCAATCAGCGATGACATCGCAGGCGTAGTTGCCATCCGCATCATAACCAGTCGCATGCAAAAATAACGTATCGCCAATGGACAATGTCAATGAGGTATCTTTCAAAATCTGAGTATTACCTCGCGGACCAAGCGCAACTTCTAATTGCTTGGGAACTCCTGATGACACCATAATCCATCCTGTACTGTCTCCTTTAAAAGTTGGGGGAGTGGCGTGAATGCGACCTTCTGTTGTCGCAGTCCTGGGATTAAAATCAATATAAGCCGCGCTACTGGTTGGAATGCTATCTAGACTACCTGAGGCACGCCATTGTGGCTCTGCATTTGAAATGAAATTTCCAAAATAATCAAATGCAGCCGCATAGAGACGTAGTGTCATGTCGGTTGTAACGTGGACCGTATCTGTGGTTACGCTTGGTGCTTCGCCGGGATAGATTATTGGCTTCGTCACTATTTTTATGTAATCAGGAGCTCCCGGTTCTACGGTAATTCTTGCTTTCCCACTAATTAATCCATTCATCGTATCTGCTGTCACAAGCCCGAAGCCCACTGTATCTGGATGAAAAGTGACGGTAGTTGATGAATCGGGATCAACCCAACCCATATTCCCATCAACTGACCATCTTGCCCAAACCGGTCTCACATAATTATCATCCGAGTCATAACCAATCGCATACATAGACAGGTTATTTCCAGCTTTTACGGTTTTATCGATTATTGGATTGCTTCCGCTTACCCAACCATCCTGGATAACGAGATGGTGGATCTTGCCCGGATTCACATAGATATCACCGGTAAAAGCATCTGCACCAGATGAGGGGTGAGCCCTTATAAAATTGCCACTCGTTGTTATTACGTCGCCAGGATTAAAGTTCAAAATTTTACCGGTATCATTGACCACATTCGCTAATTTACCGATCCCGATCCAGGTTGCAGTGGTGTCTTTAATATAATTATTACTGGCATCGTATCCCGCTGCGTAAAGCGTTAGAATATCATCAGTTGTTAGAGTTATGGGTACTGTGCGGCTCATTGCCTGTCCAGTATTATTCGGTCCGGTTCGGATAATTATATGATGTAATGGACCGATATATATTGAATCAGGCACGGTAATGATGCCTGTTTCGTCCGTAATGCCGCCTCCATAAGTGGCGATAACCTTTCCTGTTCCTGAATTGGAAGCTAAAAAAGTCGTGTTTTGTGCCGGTGGGCCAACGGAACCGATACCGCCCGATACATTCCAGGTTGTGCTTTCGTTGCCTCTGCGATTTCCATAGTAGTCGAATCCTTCAACATGCATTTCTGCCGTATTACCAATCGAAATAGTAGAATCACCGAATTCCGCAGTATAACCGGTTGTTCCTTTGAAAATTTTAATTGAACCCAGGCTGCCATATCCAACCGTAATTTGAGGCGTTGCCTTACGAATCCCTCCAACTACACCTTTAAGTTGGACTCCAAATGCGGCATTCACGAGGATTTGATTGGCACTGCCAACTCCATCTACAACAAAAATATTATTGAAGCTAGGTGACATTCCATTCGGCGAGTTTCCAGCATTGGCGGAATCACTGATGACGATTGTTCCACTGGTCGTATTTCCATACGCATCGACAGCATTGTTGACACTCAGGCTAAAAGGGACGCCAGCAGTTTGTGAAGTGCCAACAGAAAAAGAAAAGTTGAAAATTGTACCACCATTAACTAAAATCCCCTGACTATCGTCTGTTCGACTTAACGAATCATTTGTCACAGAAATAGTCTGGCTACCTTTTTTTGTTAATATAAAACCTGAATGTAGAAAATTATGACTTCCGGCATCACCGGTTGTAAATCGATATGGACTGGCAGAAGTAAATGGTAACGTCGCTCCCGGATCACTACTTGTAAAGTAAACCAGTCCTTTAAAATCGGTTACAACATTATCATTCAAATCACGTGCTGATACAGTGATATTGCCGGCTCCGAAATTTTCCCCTGCAGTAGCTGTTACTGGAGTGCCTTGAATTTTAAAATGATGAAATCCACCAGCGGCTGTAATTTGAAACGAGCCGGTTCCGTTATCAATTATTGTATTATTGCCATGTCTTGTCTGGATCGAAATGGAGTAGTTACCGGGCGTGTTAGTGGTTAATACATTGCCAAAACGAACAACAATGAGCGAATCACCCGGAATATCGGCACCTGTACTATCCCTAACCAATACAACAGTTAAATCTTGATGCCATTCAGGCCGCAAACCGCCTTTCTGATTTAGTGTATCTATAAATGTACCAATAATTGTATAATCGCAATTAAATCCCGGGGGAAAGTCAATTTTAATCTTTCCTCCATCTTTCGGAATTCCCACATAACCGTTACCTCCAGCGGCAGAAGTTCGAAATTTCAATACATAATCGGTATATTCACCCGCTGTTGAGCTAATCCCTGGGTATACTGTGACATCAGAAAGTGTTCCAGCTAAGGAATAGCTATGAATGAACAATACAGCCAGTAAAACTCCACACCCAAATATTTTCCTAATGTATTTCTCTTGTATCTTACTCACTTCGCTAACCATTACCTTTACAATTCCTGAGTTCAGCAATACTTGAGTGAAACGACTCATTATTTTGCTTTCTCTGCCAAAATCTTTACATCAATACTTTTATCAATCAGTTTCTGATTGTTATTCCATATCTCAACCTTCACTTCGTACATTTCATCGGGAGTCAGCGGATTCACGACGTTGGCAAATTTCACATCGACTTTTTCCCCTGGCAAAAGAGTCTGGCCTAAACCAGTTCGCTTCAAAATCACGGTTGAATCTATGACGTCTACCTGAAAACCACCATTTATCGTTGAGGATCCAGCCATTTTAACTTTGGACAAATCAAATACTTTTGGGAAAACTATTTTTAGCTGAGCTTTGGCATCTAAGCTATCTGGTGGATTAAATTTAAGCTCATAAATCGTAACCTTGCCTGCTTCAGGGAACATGGGTTTTAGCTGCAATTCATTTTGCCCGTAAATAACATTGCTAATAAGCAAAATAGTGAATGCTATCACAATTATTATTGATAACATTTTATTATACATAAGTTTCTCCCTGTATCAATATATGTTCATGTTTCATGGCGATACAGCAACTTATAACGTTTTAAATAGTAATTAAATCTATGTAGATAATAAACTAAGTATTTGCAAATATTATACCAAATAAAATATTGGGTAATTGACATTCAATGTAAGATTATATGGCGAGTACGGCGCGCAGCAGCACTCCGGGAAATTTTTGGTGATATTACATTATCCCAATATAATACCCAATGTCTGCTTTTCAAAAAGGAAGGTCGATTTCTGCAAGAAATAGGATTTCAAATTTGTTATTGCTCAGATAACACCATTAATCCGCTTCTTTTTGGCATGTTGAATTATCATTAATAATATACATTATCATTTCAAGATAGCCCGAAGCAAGATTAAAAAACCTTTCCCATCATTTTCAGCAAGCTTTAAATTTTTTTCTGCTTTACTGAATTCAGGGTTAATTTTTATCGCCTGGCGGAATTCATCCAATGCTTTAAGAAATAAATTTCGACATTGGATTAGGTAAACAATCCCTAAATTATTATGCAGATCGGCATATTGAGGATGTTTTTCAATAGACGTTCGTAGGTCATTTGTATAATTTGAAATGAATGCATCATCTTTTCCTTTTCCCCCAAACATAAACTTCAGGTAGAATTCACTTTCAAAATCCACTTCAAATCTATCATAATTTACGGCCTTTATATTGTCCAATATTTCAAATGTCGCTTCAATATTATCTGTGCCTATATGTTCATAAATTTTATCAAAATACTTCAGGTTTCGGGGAGGCATCAACTCGGCAGCAATCATTAAATGTTCGAGTGCTTGATTTTTACATTCATTGAGATCAGGTAATTCATCATCTTCACTTTTTTCATGGAGGATCTTCAAGAAAGTTTGACCAAGGTTAAAATGAGCTTCTGCGTAATCACGGTTAATTTCTAATGCTTTCTCTAATCGTTTTATCGCCTGTTTACAGTCTCCTAATTCATAGAATGCATATCCTACATTGTTGTACAAATCCGCAAATCGTGTGTTTCTCTCGAGCCCACGATGAAAGATTTCAATTGCTTCCTTATAATTCTTTTGTAACAAGTACGCCAATCCGAGATTATTATAAGCCTCTATAAATTCAGGATTGCGCTCAAGCGCAATTTGAAATTCTTTTATTGCCTCATCGATTAAACCTTGTTTCAGAAATACAAGTCCTAATTTATTATTTGAAACAGGATGGTTAATAGTCTTTATTTTATCAGAGATATAAAATAACAACTCCATCTCGGAGACCATCTCCCGATGAATCGAATTCAGCGCTTCTTTCAATTTTTCGAGAGGCACGTCTTTACTGAAATCTGTTTCATTTCGAATGAACTCCTTATTAGCATCGGAAAGAGTTGAAATAATTTTTTCTGTGGGTGCGAAATAATCGGTTTGCACCAAAAATCGTGTCCCGCCTGCCATAACCTCGCTTTTTAATCCCAAGGCTTCCATATTTTTCTCCACGTATTCGATATTCTACTTCATACGCTTAAAATCAGCAAATATAATTTTTAGTTGTCCAAAGAAAATCTATAAAATAAGATGCATCACATCAACAGAAACATTGCGATGAGTAAATGACTGATACTTAAGTTAACAAATTAATTTACCATAAATTACTTATTCACAAAATGGGCTAGAGCCTTTGATATTTATCGTTTGGCTAACTCCAGCCTTTATGAATTAATCAGACTAAATCTTAAAAAAAAATGGCTAGCAGTTGGTACGATCCCAATTTTCCATCGGTGATGACCAGGGGAAGCATCAATAAGATTCGTGCCAGGCATTAGCCACAAATTTTACTAAAATCACAATGAAACGCAATGAAATTTGATCCAACTACCCCCTCGAAAACACCGCATCCGGGAAAAAGTGATTCAGAATAGAAACATGTCAAGCTAGTAATGAACAGATTGCGGCAACATTGACAATATCATCGACACTACAACCACGAGACAAATCATTCGCTGGTTTTTTTAAGCCTTGAATGATTGGTCCAATTGCTTGAGCGCCACCCAATCTTTCTACTAATTTGTATCCAATGTTACCTGCTTGCAAATCCGGAAATATCAAAATATTTGCTCTACCAGCAACTGGACTTTCCCCAGCTTTTTTCGCTGCAACTGATTCGACAAGTGCTGCATCTACCTGCAATTCACCATCTATTAATAATTCTGGTTCTTTTTTCTTCGCAATTTTAGTCGCCTGCTGGACTTTATCGACCAATTCGTGTTTTGCGCTTCCTTTTGTCGAAAAAGATAACATTGCTACACGGGGTTCTTCAGCGGTTAGCTTATAGTGTGTCCTGCTGGTCGCAATTGCGATATCAGCCAGTTGTTCGGCATCTGGATCAGGCACAACTGCACAATCAGCAAAGCTCAAGACCCTATTTGTATCGGGGAAAACCATTTCAAATGTGCTTGAGACGGTCGATATACCTTCGGCAACACCAATTACTTGAAGCGCAGCTCGTAACACATCTCCAGTTGTATTCGCCGCACCAGCAAGACTCACCTCGGCTAATCCATTACGAACCATCATGGCACCAAAAAATAATGAATTTTTCATCACTTCTCGAGCAGTCGCCCGATCAATGCCTTTGTGCTGTCGAAGTTCAAAATATGCCTCAACAAAACTGTCAAAATATTGAGATTTTATGGACTCAATTATCTCTATACCAGATAAATCAATCCCGTCGTTATGCGCGATTTGAAATATAGCTTCAGTATTTCCTAAAAGTGTAACGAACGCAAGTTTTTCACTCTGGATGAATTGAGCTGCTTTTATCATTCGGATATCATCGCCTTCCGGAAGCACTATCATTTTTGGGGCTTTTTTCGCTTTAGCTCGAATAGATTCTATAAAATTCATAGCCGCTCCATTTTTTCCTTCAATTTCTGCTCAACAAAGGGCGGTACAAAACATGCGATATTGGCATGATAGCTAGCGAGCTCTTTTACTATCGTTGAATTTAAATAGGTATAGCGTTCGTTCGGCATCAGAAAAACCGTTATCACATCAGGCGCTAACTTTCTATTCACGAGCGCCATTTGAAATTCAAACTCAAAGTCAGAAGTAGCACGGAGGCCTCTTACAATCGCGAGCGCGCCTTTATTCATTACATAATCAACCAATAAACCCTCAAAAGAATCGACCTCAACATTTTCACACCGCAAATCATTTAATACATGTCCTATCATTTGGGTACGTTCCGCTCTGGAAAAGAGAGGTGTTTTATACGGGTTATCGGTTACTGCAATGGTTACTTTGTCAAATAAGGTACTGGCTCTACGAACAATATCTAAATGTCCATTCGTTATCGGATCAAATGTTCCAGGATAAATCGCGGTCTTCAATTCATCCTCTTTTGTTTTGATACAATGAAATAGATGTTTCCCCGATGACTTTTTGTTTCACTAAATCAAGGGATTTAAGCTCACACATTGGAACATCATCGATGCAATGCTCAATGATAACCCCCCCGCGAACCGCTAGAATTTTATATGTCTCAATATCGGAAAGAATTCTCGTTGATAGGGCGCGCTTATAGGGAGGATCTGCAAAGATGAAATCGAATTTCTTCTTATTTTTTGAAAATGTTGAAATAGCTCTGAAAGCATCGTCCTTGATAATTGTAATTTTATCCTGAAAATTCAACAAATTCGCATTTTCATCGATTAGTCGTGTGGCGATTTTCGAATGATCTACATAAATTACACGTCGGGCGGAACGACTGAGCGCCTCAAATCCCAGATTCCCCGTACCAGCAAATAGATCTAGTATAATTTTGTCTTTCAGAAAAAAATGAATCCAACTGAAAATAATCTCTTTACTTCGATCTGAGGTTGGGCGGATTCCGGAATGACGAGGGCTTATCAACTTCCGTCCTTTGTGACTTCCAGAAATAATCCTCATTCATACATTATGGCGAAAATAATTAAATCCGAGTGAAGTGTTCCATATCAAGAAAGAGATTTACATCATTATTATTGAAATTTGTCAGATCAGAGGCTACCAGAACAATTTTGGAAAAATTTAGATTGAGCTTTTGACTATTTAAACCTTCCAAAAATCTCAAAGCCGCATCTCTACTTCCAGCGGTAGATACTTTAACCAAGGTCTTTCGATAATTATTTTCGTTACTTCCTTTTCCAATATCGAACCTTTTCAATTTAAGTCCATATCGGTCACATTCAATTTTAATCTTAGATTGGATTTCGCTTTCAGGAATATTAGTCAGTTGAGCTAACTCAGCCGCGCGATCCCATATATTGGTCTCACGAACGACCCCAGCAACGACACCCTGTTGGAATGCTGTTCCACGTACCCGCTTCGGCTCTTTTTTAGCTTCGTTAATGGCCCCTGAGGGAAAAGTTTGTCTGAATTGGTTCTGAAAATCGGCTATTGGATCACCTGTTTTAGACCGCGATTCAATGATAAAATGCCCGTGACTGTATCTTGCGACTGATAATATCAAATCTTGCGGGAAGATTGAAAGTAAAAGATTGATGTTAGCTACCTTATCATCGTTAATACCAGTTGTCAACATCTGGGAAGCTTTATCATCTGCCATAGTCGCTTCTTGTAACTTATTAGCATCTGTTTGAGCGATATCCGGTCCCCCATTATCAGAATCGGTAACCAATAAAATAACCAAAAGCGCAACCAGTATGACACACCCACCGATTAAGATATACATTAAAGTCTTCGGGCTCTTTTTCATGTAGTTTGGATCCAGATAGCTGTCACGACTGTCGTATGTTGAACCGTAACCTCCACTATCAGTTGAAGCAAATTCACTTGTGTCGTAATGTCCTGTATCAGAAAACTTCTCTTCTTTATCACGGGACGGTTCAGACTTGTCATCACCAATCAAATTGATATCTACCATCGTTCATCTCCTAAATTGCTAATTTACTAATTTACATTAAAATAAATAAAAAATTTCTACATCAAAAAAAATCACATACTACGCATTCTTTTGAAATTAATTCAATCCCCCTTAATGTTGACGCAGGGTAGAACCAATGCTTACAACAAATGTTTCTGGTCTAGCCCAAATTGCTTCATCAACACTCACGTCGGAAGCAAATCGAAGCCGCCGAAAAGGATTTACCTTGTCAATCCGCACGTCATAATAATTCTGCAGTGTCTCTAAAACTTCATCTTTCACCATTTCACCATATAGAAAAACTCGATCCAGGTCTTCGATATTTTCTCCGAGCTTATGATCTAAAATAAGCCGGCGTATTTCCTTAGAAATTAACTTAGTCAGTTCTTCATCCGTTGGAAATGCTCCTTTTTTTTCATCGGATTCATCGAAAAATCTGAATTCATTTGACAAGAAATATTCGCCTCCTATTAGAAAGCATAACATAATCTTATCGTTACTTATATCGACTAATGCGATCTTTTCACCATGACGGCATTCATAATTAGCACGAATTGCACGAATTGCTGAAAATATATTAACATCGATCACTTCTATTTTGAGATTTGTTTGACTAAAAATCTTAAGAATAAAATCAATGATCGCTTTTCGTACAGCAATGACCAAAATTTCCTGATATCCCTTTTTATGTTCTCCTGTCAGTTGGTTAAAATCAATTATATATTCGTTTATTGATTCAAGAATAAACTGTCGGGCTTCCCAATTCACTTGTTCTTTAATATCAACTTTAGAAAGCCCAAAATCTATTGGTACTTTTTTCATCAAAACCATTTGACTATCTAAGCTAAATGCAGTTCTTTCAAGGGTTACATTGTTTGATTTAACTGCCTGATTTATTATCCCCGATAAATCATCAACTCTTTGATTATCTTTGTGCTTAATAATATCAAATGGCGAATTCATTTTGTTCTGGACTATCTTATTTATCTGATATTGTCCACCGACTACCTGAACTTCCGCCATCCTGAATATATTGTCAACAAAAGTTATACCAACAAGTCCCCTTTTAGTCTCAAAAACCATATTAATCCTCAAATATATCAGTAATCGTTTTTTGCTATCGTTCGTTTCCTGAGCATATTAGTTTCTTAATAGAGTTTTTCCCAGCTTTTTTCGCCGCGAACGATTTTGCCATGGTTTTCAATCTTTTGCCCACCAATGGTAGAACGATACCAATCTTTCACCACGGCCATGCTATCGCGACTATCAAGTGGGCAACGAATATTTGCGTAGGTAATTACCGAACCTTCAACCGCAATATGGTACATTTTATCAACGGTTGGGCATTTATAAAGTTCGTTCAAAAATTCACTATAAAGACTATCTACTTTTTGGGCATACTCTTGTCTCAGTTTTATCTTTGGTAAATAATTAACCATTGTTAGATCAGGAGTATAAGTCCTCACTAAAATAGTTAAGCTATCATCTTCAAGTAGATATTTATAGATATCAACGTCTGCAAAGTTGTTGGTGACACTATCAAAGGCAGCGATGGCAGCTTCATGCGGCTCTACAATGCCGGGCATTACTTCTGCAATTTTAACAGCCATGGAACTATCTTTTCGACTCAGGGCTCGCAGGATAGAATGGGCTAAATGGCTTTGAATTTCGATGCTCCTTCTGAGATCTTTTAAAGTTGTATCAGCTTTGATTGTATCGATTACCGCATTGACAAAAGTATCTTTCTCAAAATAATTTATCAAACGGACATTCAAAAAGGTATCCATCTTCACAAATTCTAGTAGGTATTTTCCCAGGCTATCTTGAAAGAAATGAATAAGTCCATCCAAAGAATCTGTGTAAGCATCGTTATGTTGTAAGAATAACATTTCAGCCGCTAAAAGGGAACTCATTCTTTGACGACAAGCTTTTTGATTGCGATTTTCTTGATCCCACATTCTTTTTGGAATTGCGATAGCTCCTATAAGCACCACAACTAATAGGACGATGATGATCTTATAAATAATCGAACCTTTGTCTTTTTCAACAGCCATTTTTCCTCCCATAGGTTTTTGTAATTCTTTGAATTGATCCAGTAATTATTGGCTTTATTCAACCGTAATGAATGGAGCAATCTTTTGAAAAGTCTTTCGACCGATACCTTTCACTGCCATTATTTCTTTAATGTGTTTGAATTTCCCGACTTTTTTACGATACTCAATAATTTGATTGGCTCTAACAGGTCCTATATCGGGAAGCTGTATCAATTCTTCAATAGGTGCGGCGTTAATATTAATTTTTGGCTTACCAAGCAACAGGTCTGCATATTTTCGCTTGTTGCTTCTCATTTTATATGGCTCGGCAATCGAATGTGTTGCTGTATCAGTTTGCGAAGAATGATCTGCATTCAAAACAACTTTCGAGCGTTCCTTAAATTTTTGAATCTGCTCCTTTCTATCTTTAAAGAGAATAAAATGCTTTTTGATCGAATCGTCCGTTTTTTCCCGGTATAATTTAAGAGCTCCTCCAATTAGAATTGAACAAACAATGAAAAGGATAACAATACGTTCTTGTTTTGTAAATCCCAAATAATTCATTTGCGATAGTCATTAAAAGAAGGTATCTCGAAATTTTTTAAAGAAACTTCTATCTGCTTTTGGTGGATGAATGCTTTCGGATTCAGCTAATTCTCTGAACAGTTGTTTTTCTTTTTCATTCAGTTTGGTAGGTGTCCAAACTAAAACTCTGACCAGTTGCTCGCCATGACCATAGCTGTTTAGGCGAGGAATTCCTTTGCCTTTCATGCGTAAAATTTTTCCTGATTGTATGCCTGGAGCAATATGCAATTTTGCTTTCCCATTTAACGTAGGTACTTCCACTTCGTCACCCAATGCCGCCTGGCTAAAGCTGAGATGTAGATCATAGAGAATATCATCGCCATGACGTTCAAAATGCGGATGTTCCTTTTCTTCAAATATTACAATAAGATTCCCTGTGGGACCTCCTCGGCGACCAATATTTCCTTGTCCTTCTAATTGCAGATAATTGCCAGTTGCAACGCCGGCTGGCGCCTTCACCGTTATGGTAGTTTCCTCCTGGACGCGACCTTCGCCATTACATTTTAGACAAGGTTTCGAGACTATTTGGCCCTCTCCATGACAATTTGAACACGTTGTGATATTAACAAATTGTCCGAATAAATGGCTTGAAACCTGCCGCATTTCTCCACTACCGTGACAAACAGGGCAGGTAGTTTTGCTAAAACCTTTGGCAGCGCCAGTTCCTTGACATAGAGAACAGCGAACCATTTTTTTCAGCTTGATCGTTTTTTCAACACCGGTGGCAATTTCTTCGAGAGATAGCTTCAGACGAATTTGAATGTCAGAACCTCTTTGCTTCTTCGTTCGACCTTGATCTCTGCTGCGACCAAAAAAGTCACCCAATCCGAAACCTTCTGACATAAAGGTACGCAATGCATCCGATAAATCGAAGTCAAAGCCACTAAATCCAGCATCGAATCCACCTCGAGAATCTTCATGTCCAAATCGATCATATCGCGCACGTTTTTGTGGGTCTTTTAAAACTTCATAGGCTTGCCCGATTTCTTTGAATTTTTCCTCCGCCTCACGATCTCCAGGATTTTTATCTGGATGATATTTCATGGCCAGCGAACGATATGCCTTCTTGACGTCAGATTCAGAAGCCCCTCTCTGAAGTCCTAGTATGTCATAATAATCTTTCTTGGTAGTCATCATTTCCTTTTCTTCATCACAATGATTTATATATCATCAATTAATATTTCCTCTGTTCAATAAGTCACTCATCGAATCAGCCATATAATCAACCAGCGCAATCATTTTTGCATATTGCATCCGAGTAGGACCTAAAATCCCTAATACCCCTGTAATATCCCCCAAACGATACGTTGATGAAATCACGCTAAAATCCTTCATCGATTCAATATTATTTTCTCCACCAATCATAATCGAGATAGAATTGGTTAAACACTCATTTAGAACATGTACAATTATATTTCGTTTATTCTCGATAAGTTCGAGTATTTTCATCGCTCTATTTTGATTTGCAAATTCCGGTTGGCCAACAATATGATGGGTTCCTCCGAAATGGAAAACTTGATGTTCATCAAAATCGAATAAGTCATCCGCGGAATTGATGATGAGTTTTATCAAACCGATATCACCTTCCCCCACATCTTTCAATCTTTGATCAATGGATTCCTTAATTTCCCTCAATGTTAATCCACAGAGCCTTTCATTTAAAAATCGGGCGGTTCCTTCCAATCTTTCATCGGAAACAGATGTTGCTATTTCCATAATAATTGTGCGTACTAAACCGGATTTGATGGATATGACAACCAGTATTTTATTTTCACTCATGTTTATTAATTTAATGTTCTCGCACACTCCCTGGAAAAACCGAGGAGCAAGCACCACTCCCAATTGTTTGGATATTTCACCTAAAACCTGAGATGCTCGGATTAAGATAACATCAACATTTTGTACAATCCCATCCAAATTTTCTTGAATTCGTTTTTTTTCAGGAGAAGAAAGCTTCACCCTTTTCATCAATTTATCAACAAATACACGATACCCCTGGTCTGTTGGAATTCGCCCAGCAGAGACATGAGGCTGGTATAGCAGACCTTTGTCTTCAAGATCCATCAACACATTTCGAACCGTGGCTGGACTCAGACACATTTTTAATTTTTTAGCAATGAGCCGTGAACCCACTGGATTGGCGGTTTCAATAAAATTTTGAATCACCGATTCTAATATAAGACATTCTCTGGGTACTAATTCCATATCTTCTGTAATTGTTGTTGAAGAAAGAATATAATTTGTTTAAGATAATAATTTTTAATTATTTTGTCAAGAGAAAACTGACTTAATATTTAAGAAATCTTTTTACAGCAATCGTACTCCCAATAACTCCCAGTAATATACTTAGAATAAATAGGATACCAAAAATTTCTGTCCTTAAGGTTGTATAAGCAGGTAATTGTTTGTTAATAAATAGATAGATACCGTATAGGACCCCAATAGCAATCGCTACTCCAAAAACAGCCTGGATGATTCCTTCCACCACAAAAGGAAGTCGGATAAATCCAGGCGTTGCGCCAACTAACTTCATGAGTGAAATAAGCTGCTGCCTGGAAAATATCACCAGTCGAATATTATTATATACAAAAAAAATTGACCCAATACACACGATACTCCCGGCAATTAGTAGCGTAAGAACTGCTGCAAAAATGTACCTGTCAATTAACTTTATAAATTCATTATGATAAACGATTTCATCGACATAGGGTAGTTTGTTAATAACTTGTACGATTGAGTCTGCACCGCTTGATGTACGGAATGACTCGATTAAGCTGATCCGAAAAGAAGCGGGCAGTGGATTCTCATCCAGAACGGACATTACATCCAGTTTGAACTCTTTTTGAAAATCTTCTGCTGCTTGTTCCTTCGAGATGTAGGCAACTTGCTTCACACCATAAACCGATGAAATGCTCTCTTGAATTTCTTTAATTTTATCATCAGCTATTGAATTATCAATGAATACTTCGAGTTCCATTCTTTCACGAATGGAACTAACAATCTGATACATATTGAGCGTTATAATGAAAACTCCGCCGATCAATATCAATGAGATTGCAATTGTAGTAATTGAAAGTAGACAAGATAGCTTCGCACGACGCAGGCCTGATAGTCCTTCTTTTAAACTATAGATAAAGGCTTGCATTAGTTTAAGGTTCTTCCTCCTTCGATCCTGACAATTCGCTTGCCCATATTCTTGACTAATTGATAATCGTGGGTAGCCATTAAAACAGCCGTTCCTTTTGAATTAATTTTTTCCAATACGTTTATAATATTATGGGTCGCTTCGTCATCTAGATTTCCGGTTGGTTCATCGGCTAATAAGATAAATGGCTCATTCACCAAGGCACGTGCAATGGCGACTCGTTGCTGTTCGCCTCCTGATAATTGAAGTGGCATATTATTTCGCTTATGATTTAACCCAACATCAGCCAGGGTTCTCAAAACTTTCTTTTTCATTTCATTTCTTTTCGTACCAGTAACCCTTAACGTGAATGCAACATTTTCAAATACACTTCTATCATTCAACAATTTAAAGTCTTGAAAAATAATCCCTATTTTTCTTCTAAGATAGGGAATTTCCCGCTTCTTAATATTCACAGAATTGTAGCCATTGACAACTACCAAACCATCGGTAGGCATGACATCCATATATATTAATTTTAAAACCGTACTTTTTCCGGCACCGCTTGGACCAACCAGAAATACGAATTCACCATTGTGGACAGCTAAATCAACTCGCTTCAACCCATCTTCTTTACTGTACATCATTCTGACATTGGTAATACGTACCATTTGTGTTTTCACATCGTTTTTATGACGATACATTGAGTAACAAGTTATTGATGTTTTTGCAATAAAAAATGCACCCGATCAGAACCCTCGGTCGCTTTGTCTTGGGTGAATTCGTGATAGGCACCTAAAATTTTAAATTTGCTTTCAGGAATAGAAGCTAGAATTTCATCAATATAATAGATTTTTTGTCGATGATATTCATAATAGATATAATGATTATCTTTAAATACTACTCGAAAATCATTAAAATGAATTCGATCTTCATGATTATAGTGGCTCTTACGTGTATATCTAAAATGTTTGGTACTACCTTTATCGACATAATTTTGAAAATGATTAATTGAATTCCATTCTGTGCAAATATCGAAAATACATAATCCATTTAATCTCAAATTATCATAACAGCTATTATAGAAAAGCTTAAAATCTTCGATTGTTTGTAAATAATTGATACTATCATAAAGACAGATAATGGCGTCCTGCTTCTGATGCAATGTAAAATGTCGGATATCACTGACCCAAAATGGGATATCAAGAGCTTTCATCCTGGCTTTATCTTTGGCTCTTGCAACCATAAATTTCGAATAATCAAATCCTTTAAGCTGGTAATGTCGCTTAATTAATTCGAAAATGAGATTTCCTGTTCCACAAGCAACATCCAGAACAGTATGTATCGGCTCTCCGCTTTGTTGAATAAGTTCGTGAATATATCCGGCCCACTGCTTGTAATTCACGTGCCGCATCAGGTAATCATATACTTCTGCCAAACATGTGTAAGGTGGGACAACCTTACGTCTTCCGAGCCAATTTAAAGACAATATAAGATAGCTCCTTGGGTCATATATTCCAGTGCAGACAGATATAAAAATAATAGGTATCCCAATATAATGGACTGTGAAAAAAAAGTCAAGTAATTTTTAGTTGAAAATGTAATACCTCAGTTATTGATAGGTTTATGGTTCGACTCCGCTCACCATGAAATCATCTAACTTCATAATCATAAAGAAAACCTTCACAAGGAGCGAAGTCGAAGTGTGAAATGTTTATGAAAAAAAGCACCTATAACTGAGCGATTACTTGAAAATAATCGACTATTTTATGACAGCAATTTTGGTGGTTGCTGTCTCACCATAATTTGTCCAAAGTAACGCCACGTAAGTCCCATTCAATACCCGATGTCCATTTCCGTTTCTTCCATCCCAGATGATCGGAATCAGATTGCCATTATCGTGCATTCCTTTTTGTCCCTGTGGCTCAGAAGCAGAAAAGCGCTTTTTCCAAACCAATTCACCAATAAGCGAATAGATTCTCAATTCAATATGGGCATTCTTATTTAAATAATAGGTGAAAATTGTCTCTTCCTTCCCCTTATTTCCAAAAGGATTGGGATAATTCAAAAAGGTTGACTTTAAACTCGACTCTAAAATAACGGTATAGTCCGAAGCCAAATTAATCGCGCTGATCGGCTTCCCCGCATCATCAGTAATGCGAGGTCTAAGTCCATTCGTCCGTTCAATCGTCACATCAAACCAGGATGTTGAATCAATTGTAATCCGAAAGTTATTGCATTTCGCGTCTTTCGAAATATCAACCACCAAACTCAAGGAATCTGGCATCAACGAAGTGATCGTGTCCGCCGACGAAAAGTGAAGCGTGATTGGATTCTGGTTCATTGAATTCGCGTGATATTGAGCGTAAATAATTGAATGATTCGAAGTCTTTACAGCAGCTAAACGCGAAAAAATCACATCAGGTGCTGACAGCCATTGTCCATTCCTGTCTTCAAGACGCAATTTTAGCCGGTGCAACAACACATTTGTTGAATGTTCACCTTCTTCTGAATTCTCAAATTGCAAGCCCAACAGAGTGACATCTCGAGACCCTCTTGTCACTGAATGTGCCGTGATATCTTCTATTGGCGAAATGATCAATCGTTTTTCTTCAGTCGAGATCCAGACCTCTGCCTCTTCGTTTTGAGTAGCCGCCGAAAAGTCTGTATTTTCATCCAATGGTTTTTTATTCCACCTCGCCGTTATATTTTTCGGTCGTGTATTTGATTCAGGGGCCTGAATCGTCCATTGAACAGGTCCCTCATTCAAACTCTTTATCATCGTGTCAGTGGTCGTATAATTATTATCAGGAAGGATTAACTCGACACTGAAATT
>Ga0111192_1002_pt1 | contig 48624 bp, 43 predicted proteins | sample DeeMarSWOR324_28_FD_80360 | JGI IMG/M metagenome (GOLD analysis project Ga0111192, IMG submission 80360) | bacterium SM23_57 | reverse complement strand
TAGTAATCCCAACAATATACCCAGAAAAATTGCCATGGTTCCGAGACCAGTAGCGAGCCCTCGTTCCTTTGCTGGGAACCAACGCCGGGCGATTTTTGTTGGACTATTAAACACAAAGGGTTGACCAATGGCAATTCCTGCAGAGAAGATGAGAAGCATAAGATACGTCGGTGAAAACGCCCGGAAAATTGCAAAAATAGCGGTAATAAAGGCTCCAATCACACAGGCAATTTTGAAGCCCTTGTTATCGATGACGTAAGCTGAGGGGATAGATACGGGAATGTAGACGACCATAAAGATAAGTGAAAGGAGTGCGATGTCAAGTTCAGTTACTCCATACAATAACGCAACAAGGGATGAAATGGGAGCAAACATGATCCAAAGTAGTTGTGTTACAGCAGCAATGAACATGAAGGCTACCAAAACAACCCAACGATAACCGTAAATTTCTGTACCTTTAGTTTCGTTCATATAATAACTTCCTAACATAAGCATCGGGGAAAATCTGGTTTAGAACATACAGATACTATATGATGCTAGTTGCTAGTATAAATAAAGTAAATACTGCAGCCTATAGACACAAAAACTACAAGCCGGTGCTTGCGAAGTAAATCGCTCATTTGAGGTGACCATAATGTTTCTACTCAATCCACGTAAATACACCCACGAATTCCCTGATAAACGCTCAAGAGAAATCATGCTGAAGACCATTGAGTATTTTGAAAAACGCGGAAAAAAGAAACTCAAAGAAGATGATCACACTCGCACCTTTTATGAAGATTTCATCAAATTTCAGAAAAAAGAAAAAATCTTCTCACAGCTTCTAACTCCTCCAGAATATGGCGACAAAGACACACGATGGGACATGTGGCGTAACTACGCTTTCAACGAAATCTTAGCATTCTACGGGCTAGCCTACTGGTATACCTGGCAAGTCAGCATTCTTGGACTGGGACCCATCTGGATGAGCAAAAACGAGGTTCTGAAAAAACAAGCAGCCCAACACCTCAAGGATGGTGCGGTATTTGCCTTTGGATTATCCGAACAACAACATGGTGCAGATATCTATTCCACAGAAATGACCCTGACTCCACAAGCTGATGGAACCTTCAAAGCCAATGGAGCCAAATACTATATCGGGAATGCTAACACCGCTCCCATGGTTTCAACCTTTGGTAAAATGTCAGATACTAATGAATACGTGTTTTTCACAGCAGATTATCGTAACCAAGCCTACGACCTCATCAAGAATGTCTGCAACAGCCAAAACTATGTCGCCGAATTTAGCCTCCACGACTACCCCATCACCAAAGAAGCAATCCTCTCCGAAGGCCGTGAAGCCTGGAATAGCGCTTTGAACACCGTTAATGTGGGTAAATATAACCTAGGTGTTGCCTCCATTGGAATCTGCACACACGCCTTTTACGAAGCCATCAACCACGCAGCCAATCGTCAACTCTATGGGATGTATGTAACCGATTTCCCCCATGTTAAACAAATTTTCGTTGATGCCTATACGCGTCTTGTCGCCATGAAACTCTTCGCCCTCCGGGCTGTCGACTACATGCGAGTCGCATCCCTCGAAGATCGCAGATACATCCTCTATAACACCATGGTGAAAATGAAAGTCACACTTCAGGGCGAAGAGGTCATCAACCTCCTTTGGGATGTTATCGCTGCAAAGGGTTTTGAAAAAGACACCTATTTCGAGATGGCAGCACGCGACATCCGTGCCCTTCCGAAACTAGAGGGAACCGTCCACGTCAATCTTGCTCTCGTCGCAAAATTCATCTTCAACTACTTTTTCAACCCCAAAGAATATGCTCCGGTTTCACGTCAAGACCAACCACAGCACGATGCGTTCCTCTTCGAGCAAGGACCAACCCGTGGACTCGGTAAAATACAATTCCACGACTACAATGGAGTTTTTTCACAAGTTGAGCTGCCAAATGTCAAAATCTTCCATGAACAGATTGGAAAATTCAAAGCCCTCCTTGGGCAAGCAACCCCTGATGCAGACCAACAACGTGATACAGACTTTTCCATGGCCATCGCCGAACTCTTTGCCCTCATCGTCTATGCCCAACTCGTCCTGGAAAATGCAAAAACTCATAACATCGATAATCAGACCCTCGACCAAATCTTTGATTTCATGGTTCGCGATTTCTCAAAATACGCCCTTCAGCTTTACAGTAAATCCAGCACTACACCTCAGCAAATGGAATTCTGCAACCAAATGATTCGAAAACCTGTGTACGACGCTACTCGATATCAGAAGGTTTGGGAAACAATCCAAGGGGTCAAAGATCTATACGAGATGAACCCCTGACCGGTTGCTAAAAAAATAATCCCTGAGGACGCCAAGAATTTTCGTAATTTTAGAATATTTTAGCACCTCCAAAAAGAAACCATTGTTTGCGGTTACCTCTAGGCAAGCCGAAGACATGAGAGCGAATTATTCCACAGACTAAACCTTCATTCGGAATATCTTATTGTTTCGTAAACGTGATAGCCCCATGATAATAGGTATTAAGATTGATGCCAGACCTAAAACAAAGAAATTCTCAAAGACTCCTAGAAATTCTTGACCCACTTCTTGATTTTCGATTCCGACATAAACTTGCGTAGTTCTTGAACAATACCCAACAATGGTTACATTGATTTGATATATTCCACCTTTTAGAAAATACGCCATTGTAGTGTGATTAATTACCTGCGTTCTTATCGTCAATGGTGTGATATATATTGATGTACAAATTGCTGCCCCTATACCCCTAGCTTGGTAGAGAGTTTGATTATTTTGGATAATGTCATATTCCACTTGATTAGTACTACTAAACCAAAAATTATAGTTTAGTATGGTAGGGTTTGTAATCGTGAGGAAGATAAGGATTGGTTCTCCAATCTCATAATATACTTTGTTTGTTGACACCGTGATTAGAAGTCCAGTTGTTAATTCGTAGGGTGAATAATGATGATTAATCCCCACAGTGCAAAGGTAACTGAAAAGAGTTACACTCAAGATCAAGAACAGGGTCTCTGTTTTCCAGTTCATTGCTCCTCTATTGGTTACACCCCTTGGGCGAATATTATTCTACATTTTAGAACAGCTATATTGAACTAAGGGAAGGAACGCAAATGATATTTCCCTTGTTTTATTCTTTTTTCAGATTTATCCTTGTCTTCCACAGAATTTGACTAGGGTTCTTGGTATTCATTGGCCAAGAGATCCATGGAAAATAAATCGAAATATCTGCCCAAGCGGTGAATGGTTTCTCGTTGACGCCCAGTTTTCGTGAATCCAACTTTCTCATACACTCGTTGAGCTCGTAGGTTATCCTCGAAGACAGTCAAGTAAATACGATGAAGGTTCAGGTTGTTAAAACCGAACTGAACAAGAAGATGAATTGCCTCGGTGCCCAATCCTTTCCCCCAATATTTTTTGTTGCTAATGGCAATACCTAACTCAGCACTTCGATGAATCCAATCCACACTATTTAGCCCACAAACCCCCAGAAACTGTTTGGGTTTTTGGAGTTCAATAGCGAACAAGAAATTTGTGCCGGCTTTTCGTTGGCGAGTGATTTCTTGAATCCATTTCTCTTCTTCCTCAGTAGACACGGGTGTAATCATATGAAGAAACCGGCGCACTTCCAAATCGTTGAAATGGTGTAGTATCTCCGGAATATCATCTTGTTCGACTGCCCGGAGGGTAACTTGTTTGCCCTTATACATCACATCGCCGCCAATTGTGTGCTTTGGAATAGTGTGTAAACGGATTTATTTCTTGGAAGCAGATGGATCCCGCTTAATCTTAGTATCCTTCACAACATGAATCGTCGACTGCTTCTTTCCATACATGCGTTTAACCCATTGATCCCATTTGATAGAATGTTTCTGTTCAGTAGTCAAGTCTTGGATATTTGAAACAGGCTCGATGAGCTCCTTTCTTCGCCCTAACCGTCGTTCGTGAGAAACGATGTACAACGCCATAACAACGACACCCAGACCTGCAATTCCTAAGAATATTACAATCACGAGGTAGGGAGTGAGTAGGGCAACGAATTGAGCGATGAGAACATAAATCCCGCCAACAATAACCAACGAAATGGCGGCTTCCAAGAACCAAAGATCATGCCAGGTCAAAGGTCGGTCATCTGCGTGACGTTTTACTTTCATACATCGACACCTACAATGACTATTATTCGTTTCGAATCATAGTGGTGAATGGAAGAGCTTCGAATGCCATTACATAAAGGTTTAGGATATCTCCAAAAACAGACCTTCGTTATTGTGATTCATTACACCCTCTCAAGATATGCAGACGAATAATTATTGGCGTTGAATGAAGTCAAAGAAATCTATGATAAGGCGTTTATGTTTGCCTGGAATGATGACGTGATGGTTGGCTAGCGAGGAAGAGAGGAAATAACTAACTGGATCAGTGATCGTCGTTCGAATCTGCGTGCGGCATTGTTCCTTGTTCGATAAGTTTCTCGTAATTACACCCTCCGACACCCAGAAGCTTGTAAGATCTTCTCCGAACATTTTGAAAACCGTAATATCTCGGAAAGGAAATCGACCCCGAATGGCCACACTTTTTCCTGATTCATAATGGCTTGTAATATCATATGATTCAAGAATCGAAGTAGGAACCGTGCAATGGGCAAAGACTACCGAGTTGTTGTCTACATTCACATCCACAACATTAGCCATAAAAGCGGGTTGATTCGTCAGGTATTTGGCTAACAACATCGTGAAAGTGGTTGGGAGATCCCCCTCACACCCAGCTACAACTCCCTCTAAGGTGTTAATGTGTGAAGTGGCAAAACAGCCTGAGATTTCGGTGTCTTCGAGGAGCTTGAAGCATTCCATGGTCACAGCATTGAGATCATGATTTCGGACAAGCGCAGCTACGGCCTGGGCAATAATGGCAGCTTGACGAATATCTGCATTACTGCATTCGATGTTAGTTGCGTTGGATAAAAACTGTTCGAGGTTGGGTCGAAATTCTTCCCATAAGTCATCGTCTTTTCTTTCAATAATAGTGTTTAATGTATAGTTTTTGAATTCAACACCCCATTTCTTGCTGACAGCTGATTGATCAATATCTGATGCCATCAACCAAGAAGAGGATTTTCCGACAACACCAATCCGGCTATCTTGAATTCGAGCAATTACTTCGGTAAATTTTTCCCAATCTTGAATTCTTGTGGTTAGGTTTTCCAGCGAATCATGGATGATTCGTGCAGGAATATCCTGTTTCTGTAAATATGACCGAATCTCCATCGCAGCTGGCAGTGAATTACTCCCATCATGACTTAGAAGAAGGATCGGAGGGATAATCTTTGACTTTGTGATGAAGTTAATAGTATCTGCTTCAGTTCCCCCTGTTCCAATAAACAAGTAGTTATGTTGTGCTCGAATCTTTTTGTCCTCTTTAATACCTTCGTTGAAAAACGAGTCGGGTGTAAAAATTCGTGCTTTTGTGGCGTTTAATTTTCCAGTAATCTCTGAAATACGTTCTTGAGGGGATACTGTTGAAAAGAAGGTTACAATGTTGACCGCCATTCCACTTCACCTTTGAATTTCAGTTTGTTCAAATTTAGTGATGGGTTCTTTGTTAATATAGTCACTCCTCTTCACGTAAAAATCAATAGTTACTGAAGGAAACCTTGTCAAAATTATCTATATTTGTGAAAGATATTGTAAGCAATTATTCAAGATTATGAAAGAGTGCAGTATGTAACACAACTTGTGTATTTATTTTCAGTTGGAGTTAAAATATGCCCGCCATTATCGAATACTACTAATGAACAATACCTTTATCATAGAAGAAGTAAGTGAGCGACTACCAAACTTCAGCTGACCATCCTATTGGAGCAATTGTGATGAGTAGACTCGCTAGGCTATTCGGACTCAAAGATGCGACCAACGAAGGAATGCGAATAGCCAAAACCCTTGCCATACTCCTCCCAGTCTTCGCAGGTGTCTTCCAACTCTCTACAACCTTCTATATGATTTTCATCGCCACAGCTTTAGGAGGCGGCGACTACATCGCTGGGCTTACCCTCGTAGGAATACTTGTTGTAATACAAATGGCAGTACAAGTTGCCCTTGACTACCCTACTGCTGCGCTAGGTGATTGGATTGGTCATCGCTGGATTATTGCCTCTGCCCTCGTTTGCTACGCCATTGCCTTTTGGATAACCTCCCAAGTCACAATTTTAACACCCTTCCCTTACTTTGTCCTCATTTACGTTTTGTTTGGTTTGGGTGCATCTCAAGAGAGCGGAGCCTTTCAAGCTTGGTTTGATAACAACTACCGCGTCGCCATGCCTAAGGATAAGGATCGAAAACAGTATGGTGTTTTCTCGGGAAGATTAGGCATGGTCTTTCAGATTGCATCAATTGCAGTATTAATTCCTGGCAGTGTCATTGCCACGTTGTTTTACCGTCAATTAGTCTTTCTTATCCAAGCAATTCTGAGCATTATCATAGCCTTGATTGTCATAATTGTTGTGCGAGATCTTCCTGGTGTTCGCAAACCAAACGAAGGTCGACCTTCGATTTCAGAATACGGATCTATTCTAAAGGATGGAGTGAAGTTTTCTTTTTCTTCCAAGTTTGTAGGTTTCACAATCTTTGGTGAAGTATTAATCTGGGCGACAGGCACCCTCTGGTGGAATATTCTTCTGTTTCCTCTCTACTTTGCCTATCTTTTCAGTGATGTCATGGTCTCCTTCTTTCGAACCATCATTTTTGCACCACAAGCAATAACTCAGGAACGTAGTGGCGTATTCGCCAAACGTTTCGACCCGATTAAATGGGTTCCCCGATTCCGATTCCTCCAATTCGTGGGATTCTTGTTCTATATACTTCTCGCCATGACAACCCATTTCTTCCCACCGCCATCAATCCCTGATCCCCTCTTGCTTATCCCCATTCCTTGGATCTCTCTATTTCCATTCCCACATCTTGTCACAATCTTTTTGGCTATTCCATTCGCTTCAATTATACCTGTCAGCTTGATTTTCGGAATTTTCATCATTACTGAACTCTTTGCATCACTTGCAAATATTCTCCATTCACGTGTGATGATTGATGTAGTGCCAACTCGATTTCGAAATAGTCTCTATTCCTTCCGTCCAACGCTAGCCTTGCTCCTGGGTATGCCGCTGCTTATCATCTTCAGTGCACTTCTGCCCATCTACGGCTTTCCTCTCACTTTCTCAGCTGTTTCGTTTGTTTCCCTTCTTGGATGGTACCTTACACGAAAAGGTTACAGTTATCCAATCGAAAAAACACAGGATTTGCCTGATACGCTAGCAGAGGAAATTGAAACCGAACCCCCACCCATCTAAAGAAAAATCCGAGTACACGACACATCAGAATCGTTTTCCATATACCGTCGGAGAATACCCGATTCCATCATCCCAAGAATCGTCACTTTAGCACCCGCTTTGAGAATAGGTTCAAACCGTTTAATTTCCTCGAGTTTTCCACGCATTCCTTTCGTAATATCCGGCGTAGCGGCTTCATCAGCAATTTTCTCATACTCATGGATTCGACTCAAAGCAATCTCAGGAATGAGCTCAGCTGTTGGCTCGAGTTTCGGATTAGCAGTAAAAATCCCTTCGACATCAGTGGCAAAAATCACATGTTCTGGGTGTAGGAGTAATGCCAGTAACTGTACCACTTTATCACCCGAACATACACTAAACCCTCGTTGTGTGTCAGCACACATATCACCACTAAATACCAAGGTCATGCCCAAACTGAGATACTGGCGGTAACCGCCACTAAAATGGCCTGATATTTCTCCATTCGTCATGAAGAAGATGTTACTAGGAAGAAATACTACTGGTGCTAATCCCGCCTCTTGAAGAGCCTTGATCACAGCCATCCGGAGATCAAACACTTCCAACATTGTCTGAGATAAATCAGGCAATTGTGCGACGCCCTTAAACCCTTCATAGAGTTTGCGTTTAATCACTGGTACATGACCAAAGCTTCCCACACCATGGACAATAACACAGGGACCTAACACATCCGCAATCTCCTTGGTCACACGCTTCAGAACTCTTTTACGAAGAGTATAGGGTTTGTCTTTATCAGTGATCAGTGCACCACCTAATTTGATAATTGTCAAACCTTGAGTCATCGAACCCATCCCATCAATAAACCCGTTTTGCTGGATTCACATTACTAAAAAACACTTGGGATGAGCGTAGTTAAGAGATTTTGTCTTGAAAGGGGATTCTAGAACAGATTGTAAAATTATGAAACCAGAACAGAAAATTAAGAGCTTGAAAAGTAGAGAATATTGTGCGTTATTTCATATGCTCTAGGATAAGTTGAGCTAGCTTCTTGAAAAGGAGTTGGATATTCGAACCGGATTTTGCCGAAGTTTCAATGTAAAACAGCATCTGGTTTTCTTTTGCAGCTCGTTCAGCTTCCTCATGTTTAACGACACGTTCATTGGTAAGATCCGTTTTGTTACCCACCAATGCGAACTGTAAACCCGGGACATTGGCACGCGCCTCATTAATCCAACGAGTAATATTCTCTAAGCTACTTCGCCGGGTTACATCAAAAACAATAATTCCACAATCTGATCCATTCATAAATTGCCTTCGAAGCTCACGGAAATCCGTTTGCCCGGACATGTCCCAGATTTGGAGTTGTACTTGATGAGGGTCAAAGAATAACTGTTGAGAGGTGATGTCTACTCCAATGCTTGCTTTGTACTCTTCGTCGAAGGTATCAGATACATATCGTCGAATGACACAGGTTTTTCCTACGGCGTAATCACCTAAGATGATGAACTTGAAAATAAACCGCTGTGTTGAGGGTGATTCAGCCACTAACAGCTACCTCTTGTTGTGTCTTTCAGTTTTGCGCTTCAGGAATTCAGGTTGTATTCTCACAACTGATTCCCGCTCCTTTATTCGCAGGTAAATTTCGTGAAGAATTGGATAATAATGTTTGCTTTCCAAACGTTCACTATTACTGCTTGTAAAGGAAATCATAGTTTGAAGCTGAACAGCATTAGAACTTAATAGCATGAATTCTTACGTTGAAGTATGGCTCGAATTACTGTGCTTGGTGGGTGCGGTGCCGTTGGAAGTGTCGCAGCACGCACACTTACTGAGCTTCCTGATTTTGATGAGATTCTAATTGCTGACATTAATACACAAGGAGCCCAAGAACTAGCAAATGAATTAGGGAAAGAATGCACACCGATTGAAGTTGACGCCCTAAATTCAGATAGTATCTTGGAAGCTGTGAAGGGTTCAGATGTTGTCCTGAACTGTGTGGGTCCTTTCTACCGATTCGGTCCACCTATACTCGAAGCTGTGATCAAAGCCAAGATTAATTATGTGGACATTTGTGATGATGTTGATCCAACCAGAGCGCTCCTCGCAATGAATAATGTGGCCAAGAAGGCAAACATATCCGCGTGTATTGGTATGGGTAGCTCCCCTGGTGTTACTAATCTTTTAACACGATTTGCGAATGAACAGCTCCTTGATAACATTGAAGCCATTGATATTTATCACGCTCACGGAGGCGAACCCGTTGAAGGGGCTGCTGTCATAGCCCACCGCATTCACGCAATGACTTCTCCGATTCCCATGTTTCTTGAGGGAAAACCACAAACAGTTCGCTTCTTCGATGAAGCTGGGATTGCGTTACGTGAAGAAGTTGATTTCCACCAAATTGGCAAATACCTCGTGTATCCCTATCCCCATCCTGAAACCATTACTTTGCCTGATCATATCAAATGTAAACGCGTGACGAACAAAGGCACCGTTCTCCCCGAAGAATACTTCCAATTTATTATCAAACTCGTAAAGCTAGGTGTCACAAGTGAAGAACCAATTGACGTGAAAGGCACCCTGATAGCTCCTCGAGACTTCGCCATTGCCTATATCATCCAAGAACGTGAACGGATTCTTCGTCAAACCAACTTCGGTGAACAACGAGGTTGCGTCAAAACCGTTGTTTCAGGAACAAAAAAGGGAAAACCCCATCAATACGTCTTTTCCCTCTCATCAATTGGTCAGGGCATGGGAGAAGGAACGGGCATCCCAGCAGCGCTAGGTGCTACCCTTATGTACCGAGGAAAAATCAAAGCAAAAGGAGTGCTTCCGCCCGAGGCGAGTGTTGATCCCATGGATTTCCTTGGGATTATGCAAGAATCTCTTAAGCTCGAGGAAATCACTGGAAAACAATCCCCACTTCTCATTGAATCCATTGACGCCAAAGGCAATATCAAGCATCTCTCCTTATGAGACACCAGATGTCTCCGCCCGAAGCCTATTTGAGAAGAAAGTCCCTAATTAATCCGTTTCACGTCGTTGGAAGGTTTACACTATGAGTACATCAAAGAACCAAGAAAAATACATCCTAGCCATCGATCACGGAACTTCTGCCATGAAACCTGCAATTGTTTCTACTCATGGCAAATTCATCGGCTGGTCCTGTGAGAACACCCCACTCCATCTTCAACCCGGAGGCGGAGCCGAACAAAATCCCGATGAGTGGTGGAATGCTTTTCTAAAAGCCACAAAAAATCTCATTGATCAGAGATTAGTACCCACAGAGGATATCATTGCCGTGTGCAATACAAGCCAATGGTCTGGGACTGTCGCGATTGATGAAAATGGTTTACCACTTATGAATTCCGTGATTTGGATGGACTCACGGGGTGCTCCTTATGTGAAAAAGAAATTCAAAGGAATAATCAATATTCAAGGCTATTCGATGCTCAACCTTTTACGCTGGTTACGCAAAACCGCAGGCATTCCCATGCAAAGCGGGAAAGACCCTATCGCTCACATCCTCTATATCAAACACGAACTTCCGGATATTTATGAACAGGCTCGTTGGTTCCTCGAACCCACAGATTACATTAATTTCAAGTTATCTGGTGAGATCGCCTCTTCTCCTTCCACAATGATGTTACATTGGGTGAGTAACACCCGGAATATCAACAACGTTCACTATGATGATGGATTAATCAAACGCCTAGGCATACACAAAGACAAACTCCCAGCCATGAAACAATCAATCGACGTGCTAGGAACACTAGAAAAAGAAGTAGCAAATGCCATTGGATTACAAGAAGACTTGAAAGTCTTCGTCAGTACATCTGATGTTCCATCCGCCATCATTGGGTCCGGGGCAGTACAAGACTACGCAGGACACGTCTACATCGGCACAAGTAGCTGGCTGACCTGCCATGTACCCTACAAGAAAACCGATATCAACACTAACATCGCCTCTTTACCATCCGCCATTCCAGGACGCTATTTCATCGCCAATGAACAAGAAACAGCGGGCGCCTGCCTGAATTTTCTCCGAGATCAAATCTTCTATCCTGACGATGAGGCCAAATGTGGAAATCAAGCCGTCTATCAAGAATTTGACCAAATCGTAGAAAAAATCACACCCGGAAGTCATAACATCATCTTCACACCATGGCTTTATGGAGAGCGAACTCCTGTTGAGGATCACACCGTACGAGGAGCATTTTTCAACCTCTCCCTTGACAGCGAAAAAGGGGACATGATACGAGCAGTATTCGAAGGAGTCGCGTACAACAGCCGTTGGGTCCTTAATGCCGTGGAGAAGTTCATCAAACAACCTCTCCCCTCACTCAATATGATTGGAGGAGGCGCCCAATCAAATATTTGGTGCCAAATCTATGCAGATGTACTAAATCGCGAAATACGCCAAGTTATTAATCCCATCCAAGCCAATGCCCGAGGTGCTGCATTCATCGCAAGCGTGGGGCTAGGTCATATAACCTTTGATGAAATTCCTAACCTGATCCAAATTTCCAAGGTCTTCAAACCCAACACCGAATACCGAAAACTTTACGACACCCTCTTCAAAGAATATCTGAGCATCTATAAGACCAACAAGGACTTCTATAGGCGACTCAACACTTAACTACAAAACCTTTACAAAAAATTAGATCATTTCTTTTCGCGTTTAGGCAGAGACTCGAGCCAACGTGACCGATCAAAATACACTTCATTCCGAGATATTTTCCCATCCTCAAGCTCCACAATATCCATCCCAAACTCTACAATCTTCTTCTTCTCAATCGGAATGACAGCCCGCCATTTCACATTAAATCCTTTTAATGTCGGGAAAACCTCAACCGGTTCCCACACCCAATTAGGATTTGCAGCGAGAAGCTTAGTGAAATAATCATGTAACTGCTGGTAACCCTGAAGACCCTCAGGATTTGCAGGATCACTATAAAACGTATTTGATGTATAAAACTGGAGTAACTTATCAGGATCATTTCCTGTCCAAGCAGGAAGCCATTGGCGACAAAACTCGAGAATATACGCTTCTTCAGACATTGTGCTTCCCTTCGCCTACTATCATGTCAAATTGGTATATAATCATTGATACACTCTTAGCAACTGATGAGCTCTCGAACTCCGTAACAAAGATGAAGAAAAGAGTGAATTATAAAAACCAATATAAGTTTGAAAACTTACGAAAGACTGGGCTAAGCCTGTAGAGAAGGGTGAACAATGCGGAAAAATGTCCTATGTTTGACCATCGTTCTCATTCTGGTTCTTACTATTGCTAGCCCCTATACAACACCAAAGAATAGAAACAGTTCTTTCTTGATAACTCAAGCCCCATTAAACTCTGAAATATTCTCTTCAGTCGATGTCTTTGAATATTGTAAGAGTGAAAGCCGGACTATTTCTAACGCCCATAATGACACAAAATTCACCTTCAACTCGAACTGGTATCCTCAGAATTATTACGGATATTGTCTGCATGCAACCATCACAGATCTTCGGAAAACTATTAATCCCATTCCAAACGGTAACTTTGAACAATACCCAGAACCTGGAAACAATTGGACAGTCACACAATCAACTGGACTGATTAAATCCAATACAACAATACCTGAAGGGAATCCAGGTTCATGCTATGACTTAGAGCTAGCCAATGGCAAAGTACTAGGAATCAAAACAGATTATGTCGATAATGACTTTGAATATATTTCACAATTCACACCAACCATCCTTACCCTCTCATTTGACATTCGCTTTTCTGCTGATATAACAAAAGCAGACTGGTTTATCATACGTGTCGAAATCGAGGATCAACTTAATGATTCTATGGGCATGTGGTGGGAATCCACATCAGAATTCGCACCAACAACATGGACTCACAGCAGCTTTTCAACAATTCCAGTAAATGGGACATTAACCCTCCGGATTGCTCTTCAAAAAACTGATTCTTCAAACCTAGATGTTGATGGTCATATCTACTTTGATAATTTTGAATACCAAATTGGTACATATGGCTCTCCCAGCGGTGTAGAGTTGACCCTCAATAGCACACAAGTAATGGATACTTTTGCAGCTAATGGCGAAGTTGATATTTTTTCGGATCCAATTCTCAAAGAAGAAATCAATCCATCAATGGGTTGGAATACGAATCAAACCTTCCTCTTTTCTGCAAATGATACCATAACCTTTGATGTTCAATACACAATGCATGTGAAATCTGAAAGTAATGAATCAGCTATTTCGTCTTTTACAGTATCTTCTAATTCAGAGCCAAGCTGGATAATCAATTACACTATACCTTCTGATCAGCCTCCGCCGAATTATGATAATTATCAATTTGGGCTTTATCTCCCAGATGAATGGAATTTGTTAGTTGTGAGAAATCAGATTGGATATAACATCACCAGCTATTCCTACACTGCGACCAATCGGTTTCTCCTCATGCACGAAAACATAGGACTCCCTGGCGATCACTTTGATATTCATTGTATTTCCATCATTCAAACGGAACCCGTTCTTGATTCACCAGTACCAAATGGTCATTATGGATGGAGCCTTTTATTCGTCAATGTTTCTTGGTTAAATTTGGATCTAGACACGTTTGTTAAGAATGCAGAAGTCATCTTAAGTTATACAGATGAAAGTAATAGTACATTCACTATTTCGATGATTCAGAATGGATATGGATCATATTCTATGGATGTACCAATTATTTCACATAACTCTGGATCTTCCATCTCAATCGCTATTGAATTTTTCAAATATGGTTATTCGAACGCTACCTCCGCAACGGGAACTGCTTTGGAATTCTCTGTCGTTGTTAACACAGGTATTCCACCAACATTTTTTGGCATTCCAACTGAAATCCTCATCCTCGTTATAATACTCCTTATTTTCATCTTTCTCAGTTGGATTCTTTACAGTAAAGTCTACAACCCTCGATATGTTATCCCTAAACGAGAGGCCCATGCACGCAAACTCCAAGAAGTGCTCGAAATGTTCAATGATGTGACCAACCTTTCACGGTTCCTTGTTCTTCATCATGGATCGGGAATCGCCATTTTTGATCCATTCAAGGATAGGGGGATGGATGCCTCTTTGTTCGGCGGTTTCCTTCAAGCTTTACAAGCCTTTGCCATTGATGTTGCCTCAAATTCGGACGATTCCGCTTTACCCACAGAAGCCCGGCTCTCAGAAATCACCTATGAGGGCTTCCGAGTCATTATCCATGATGGCACTTATACTCGAACCGCCCTTGTATACCGCGGTATTCCCAGCGACACGTTAAAAGAAAAAATCCAAACATTTGCTGCAAGATTCGAAGAAAGATATTCAAATCAATTAGAAAAGCGAGGTTTCGAACCTGCACTATTTGATGGGGCAAATGATCTTCTTGAAGAAATCTTCCATGTATCACTATTATTCCCGCATAGGGTTTTAGCAGAAGTATCTAAGAGTCTGTCACTCTCATTTTTAGAAAATCGCCTTCATTATGTTGCGTTAGAACTTGCGAAATCTAGTGAGTTTGTCTTCTTGGGAGAAATCATGAGCTCATACTTAGAGACGGTGAAAGAAGAGCCCACTGAATTAATGAATGCCCTTTTCGAGCTTCGAGAGAAGAAAATATTGATTCCATCAGAAGTTTTCTAGTCCCCTTGTTCTCATTGATTGGTGATAGAAGTTTTTGGCTGGTTCCTAACACTTATTAAAATTAGCAAACTGTGCTAACTCCGCTTCACCGAAATTAACTGCATTTACTTGCCTGCACGGTGTATCGCTATGTCAGATGAAATTACAATCAGTAGCTCCCGTCGTTACCTTGTCGTATTAGGTGCTCTCATTATCCAAGTATGTCTAGGCTCAATTTATGCGTGGTCGATCTTTCAAGCCGCGTTACGAGAAGGCGTATATGTTTGGCCCTCCCTCTTAACCCAACTACCATTCGCAGCAGGGCTCGCTTCCTTTGCAGCCTTCATGATTATCGCTGGCTACTATCAAGACCGAATTGGTCCGCGAAAAGTAGCTACACTTGGCGGAATATTACTCGCTACTGGCTACATCCTTGCTGGCCTCGTTGATATCATCAGTCAAAGTAATCCCATTATCGGTACATCTTGGCTCGTGCTTACTTATGGAGTAATTGCCGGCGCAGGTATTGGGTTTGCTTACGTTTGTCCCATTGCAGCCCTGGTAAAGTGGTTCCCAGATAAGAAAGGACTCATCACCGGTGTTGCTGTTGCAGGATTCGGAGCGGGTGCTCTCGTCATGGGTTATGTCGAAACATGGCTACTGAGTTTACCAATGATATTTCCCCTTGTAGGTGGAGCTTTCATAATTCTGGGTATTCTTTACCTTGTCCTAGTAGTCTCAGGATCACAATTGCTAACCAATCCACCAATTGGTTGGATACCACCTGGACACACATCTTCACCAGGAACAGTAAACGCTAAGGGTAAAGATTACGTTCCAAGAGAAATGATTGTAACTGTCGTGTTTTGGTTGTTGTGGTTCATGTTTCTCTTCGCAGCTACAGCGGGTCTCATGACCTTAGGGAATGTAAAATCAGCTGCAGCTGCCATTGATCCCCTGACTTCAAGTCTTCCGATCTGGGGAGTAATTGCTTCCATAATCGTCGGTGTCATGTCCATTTTCAATGCTATCGGTCGAATCGTTTGGGGTGCCCTATCAGACCGCATTGGACGGGTGACCACTATGGTGATTATGTTCACTCTGCTCACTATCGGCATGTTCGGCTTTGCCTTTCTTAGCACCACTTATGCGAGCTGGATTATCGTCATGATCGTAGCATCGTTAGTGGGTTTCTGCTTTGGTGGAAACTTCGCCCTCTTCCCCTCTTCCACCGCTGACTACTATGGGACCAAGAATGTTGGATCAAATTACGGGGTTCTCTTCACAGCGTACGGAGTTGCTGGAATCACAGGTGCTCTTGCTGCAGGACTTATCGTCGACTTCACCGGTAGTTACGTCTTAGCTTTTACTATCACTGGTGTACTTGCTATCGTAGCGATTCTCTTCGCGATTTTTCTTTATCGCATTCGACGTCCATCTCAAAAGTAAATTGGGCGAGGCACATCTAATGCCTCCACCATCATCGTTTTTCGCCTACAACACTCAGATACAGGACACATTCATTTTTCCCATCAATCTTTAACAATTGATTCACTTCATCATCATAGAACGCGGCAACTTGACAACTGCCCAATCCTACACCCTCCACAGCGAGAGCCAGATTCTGGGCAATATGTCCAACATCAAGAAACACATAACGAAATGCCCGTTGCTTGTACTTCCATTTAGAACGCTCAAAAATTGCAGTCCAAATAAACACGACGTTCCCCTTGGCTAGCATACTCTGCCCTAAGGCGGCTTCAGCCAATTCCTTGCCAATTTTCCCGGGTTTTATTAGTTCCAGTTCTCTTTCTGCCACTGAATAATGGTAGATACCCGGCTCCAAGTCTGTGACGTTATTGACGCACAAATACGTCTCGATTGGGTACAGTCCGCCAGCAGAAGGCGCTGTTCGTAACCCAATCGTTCCTCCATACGCCGGAACAAATGCCTTGGTAATGCCTTGAGTTGCCCAGAGAATCTGAGATAACTGCTCTTTAGAAATCGGTTTCCCAGTGAAAGCCCGTACACTCCGACGACCTTTGAGAAGTTCCCACAACCCGGGCCCCTCTTCTAGCTGGGGAGCAGGTAATCGAAAACGTTTAACCGAGTCATAGGTTTTGAATTGCGGTGGCTTAGTCGACAGATCTAGTTTTCCACGGGGAAGGGTCTCTCGGTCATACTTTGTATTGCTATAAAATTCTGGACCAATATTTTCAGACATAGTGTCACCTCATCCAACTTTCAAGGATTTCACCGCTTTAACCGCCCAGTAGGGATCATTTTGTAAGGCTCGCCCAACCGCAATGAAATCCACTTTCTCTTCCTGAATAACCTGATTCGCGTATTGAGGAGTTTTCACGCCGCCAACACCAATCACCGGTACATCGACTACTTGTTTAATAGCTTGAGCTTGCGGCACGAAATATCCTTCTGTTCCTTCGAGAGAAGCCGGTGCGCTACCACACAAGCCACCCGACACATCCAACATATCCACACCCGCATGAACCAACGCCTTAGCAAACTGTTGCGAATCTTCAATCTGGACTCCCATCATCTGCAAATCCACCGACCCCAGCCGATACAGCAGTAATTTTGACCCAATGCGCCTCCGGATTTCCCGAACCACCTCAAGAGGAAATCGAATTCGATTCTCTAGGCTACCTCCATATTCATCAGTTCGAAGATTCGACAGTGGTGAAACAAAACGGTTCAACAGATACCCATGTGCCCCATGAATCTCCACGCCATCAAATCCAGCGTTAGCAGCCCTTTCTGCAGCACGACCAAAAGCAAACGCCAAGACTTCGATTTCTTGTACCGTGAGCTCCCGTGCCCCTTCCTTTGCAGAAGGTGCTACCTTCTCAATGCCAAGTTTCGGATCAGTTTTTATCCCTGCATGATTCAACTGAATCACAATACGCGTGTTAAAAGGTTGAATGCGTTTCACTAACTCTTTCAGACCAGGAACCAAATTATCATCATAAATGCCCAATTGCCGTTTGGTCTGCTGCCCGGTTAACGTCACATACGTGCACTCAACAATAATCACACCCACTGCTTCTGCACGTTCTTCGTAAAATTTTATGACCTTCTCAGTTACCCCACCCTCCACTGTGGCTGCATCTTGAAGCATGGGAGGAAGCACGAGGCGGTTTTTGAAGAAGACACCCTTTACCTTTAATGAATCAAGTAAACTAGGAATAATATCACCTTCGAAAATATCTACCATGTAATTTGCGTCAGAATTGATTAAGTTTTTATCATCAACGGGAGAAAAAGTATTTGAATTACCAACTGGTGGTTCAGATTATGGACGAGGGAACAAAGGTGGAAGAGACAAGTATTAGCCCAGGAGATATTCTCCGAAACAGATACTGGATAATTAACATCATTTGGAGTTGTATCTGGGTCCTACTTTTCTGGTGGATCATGTTTTCTGGGTTTTTCGCGTTTCTCTTCAATCCTCTGGGTCTTATCTTTTTCTTATGTGGGCTAGGATTCAGTTGGGCTTTACAAATTAGATATACATTGGGTTGGTCTAACCGACTTCCGTTCTTTGTGCCCAAACCATTCGGACAAAAAAAGCAATACGGGATGCGATAATAGTTGCCTTAATTAATTTTCCAATCTTTATTGTGATAGCTTGGCTAAGGCTCATCAACCGTTGGTTTAATTTAATTTATTTATCACTGGCACTAGCATTGTTTGCATTTGTTATAGGAGCGTTGATATCCGGTTTTTGGTTATCGCTTGTAGGATTGATTTGGTGGGAAAAAAGAGAGGATGTTCGTATCGTTAAGCAAGGTAATAAATTCATTGCATTCGATCAAGATGAAGTTTATCCTCCTAAGCCTGGCAACACCTGAACACTTTTGTGGTATAAATTCCGGCTTACTCGATAACACTCACCTAGAATGTGAAGAATATGGCTGAATGTGAAACCAATAAGAAACTCATTGTCGTTGAGAATTGTATTGAATGCCCTTACGTGCGGAATCAAGGTGAATCCGGGAGTGGAAAAGTCGCGCTCTATTGTACTCATCCCAGTCTGGTAACCGGTGCAAAATTCATCATCAGCTTTGAAGACCTCATTCAGGAAGGTTTCACGATTCCCCACTGGTGTCCCCTTGAAGACTATTCTGACTGATTATCGATTACTCTGAACGGAATTTCAATTCTTAATATTCACCGTATCGAAGCCATGGCGGAGGCAAAATCAGTCCATTCAGCACCCTTCAGACCGCCTTCAGGTTCAACTGTCAGAAGCCCTGAATAACCCCACTCACTTTGAAGCAAATCGAGTACTTCATAGAACGTGAAGGGAGCATGATAGATAACCCATTTTCCAGATTCTAAGCGACCTCGTAAATGCACATCGATGATACGGTTACTAACCTCTGCAAACTTGTCCAGCTCATTGTACATCCCCGCCCAGCGAAGATCCAACGTTATCCATTCAAACTCTTTTACGACATCAAAAGGAGTATGGTTCGGTAAGTTAATTGGGACATTCTCTACAGCCGCTTTCACTTTTGGATATTCATCTGTAATATCTTCTAAAGTTCGTTGAAGAAATCCGGGATTAAAGTTCTTTTTCCATGTATCCCAAAGGTGGAAGACGCAAATACTTGCTCCTACTTGCTGAGCGAGATCCAGCGAATCACGAATGAGTTTTTCACCGCGTTGGATTTCACGTCGTTTTTCGCTACATAGGTGTATCCCAACATCCCGATTCGAATGCACAGATAGAATGGGAAGTTTCGATTCCACTAGGACTTCTGCTAATTCATCGATGGAATATTTCTTGCAAGACTCCCACACTTTCACGCGGACTTCAAACTGTGCTTTATCTTTGGGTGGACCAGAAACGTCCCATTCAGCGAGGTTTTGAAATTCGAAGCCATCAATAAGGGACTCCTTCCACATCCGATCCATAACATCCAGTATAGCGTCAAGTTGATAGCCACGTTTTCCAATTAAGACGGCTAGTGGAGGGGTGGTGATTGAGAGTAAATTCACAGAAATAACTGCTCCTTGAGGCTGGATGAGAGGATGTCAATTCTTAAGGTAAGACCTACTAAAGCGTATGGGGGCAGATTAACCATGAAGTCTTTTGTTGACGATTTTGGACCCTTTCATGATAAAACCTGGATTAATGCATCCAGTATTGGAGCCATGCCAAGGGTGGCACTGAAAGCTGCTGAAGAAGCAATCAAACTAAATCTTCAACCATACAGATTAAGCGAAGCAGTTTTTGTAGAGGCTCCGAAGAATCTGAAAACCGCGTTAGGTAACCTTATAGGCGCACCTGAGGAAGAAATCATTTTAGGTAACAGTGCAACCTATGGGATTCATCTGTGGGCCAACGGCATTCCCTTGAAAAAGGGGGATGAAGTCTTACTCGTCAAAGGCGATTTTCCTGCCAGTATCCTCTCCTGGCTGTATCTTCGGAAACGGGGGATCGTTGTCCGAGAAATTGAACCTGAAGGAACGGTCCTTGATGTTACGGATGTCACCAAAGCCATCACTCCGGCTACCAAGATTCTAAACGCAACTTGGGTTGATTCCTTCACAGGGTATCAGTTCGATGCGAAAGCTATTGGAAAAGCCTGTTACGAACACAATGTTTTGTTTCTTCTCAACGTCACCCAAGGGTTAGGCGGTCAACCTTTCAACGTTTCCAAACACCCTGTCGATGCGATCACCTGTACCGGTTACAAATGGCTCTGCGGACCCTACGGCACCGGCTTCGCCTGGATGAAACGTGATTTAATAGATACGCTGGAGTACAACCAAACTTACTGGCTCGCCATGCAAGGCGACCGCGAAATGGACAAAATGAGAGAATATCAAGTACGCACTCAAATCGGTGCCGCCCAATACGATGTCTTCGGCACTGCCAACTTCTTCAACTTCCTACCCTGGACTGAAAGCATCAAATACCTCCATAATCAAGGGCTAGACAACATCAAAGACCATAATGCGAAGCTTGTTAATCAATTCCTCTCAGGGCTAGATTCCGGCAAATACACCATCCACAGCCCCCAAGAGAATGATGAGCTAACTGCCATCATACTCATCAGTCACCGTGAACCCGAACGGAACAAAGCCATCTTCAAACATCTTCAAGAAGAAAAAATTTTCATTGCCTTCCGTGAAGGGCTCCTCCGATTCTCTCCTCACCTCTATAACACACCAAAAGACATCGACAAAGCCCTAACTGTTTTGAATAATTTCAAACCATAAATCGACTATGACTCGGGTCCAAATCCACAGTTGGAACAAAAGAGTGAATATTTTTTGATTGTTGATCCACACCTCTCACATATCCGAGTAGCGAGTTCATCAAAATCTCTTTCAGCTGGAGAGGGCGTGAAGATAGTGGTGGGATTGAATTTCTCCAGATGCTTCTTCCAGTCATAAATTGCACGGTGTTTGACGATCTCCCATTCTTTTTCGATTTTCTTCCAATCAATTCCTTCCCGAATTGGATCACTATTCTGGGCTAGGATGAGATGATGAATAATGAGGTTTATTGTCGATTCGTCAGATGCCCAAATAAGGATTCGAGAAACATGATTTTGGGGTACTCTTGTACTCCATCCATTAATTTTCGTATCAACAACGACTAACGAATGGAGCTTTAGAGATAAAATCCAGGTTATGTAGTTTCTCCATCCCTTCTTTTTCAACGATGTTTGTGAATCAAGAGAACGAAATATCTGCTCCACTGCTATGCTGAGACAGTTGCCCATTTCAGATTGCCACGTACCCTGATTTATAGTGATGTAACGGGGTTGGGTATACAACACAACTGGGCGATTCCGTACTATACCAAGTCTTTCAGCCTTTTGAAACACTTCTCCGGATCTGATATCCATTCCTAATCTCTCATATTAACCTAGAAAGTCCATGAATTTAACTATTTCAACTCCCAATTCAACAAAGTTGGAGCATATTGCATTCTAATTTGATTTGGCAAAATTGAGTTGCTATCTTTCTTATGAAACTTATTAACTTTTAAGGGAAATTAAGCAATACACGATTATTGTTAGGTGAGGAGGGACTCTCACGTGAAGAGAAGAAACCTAGCTATCGCATTTTGTATAGGACTCTTAATTTTTACATCAATAACAATTGCTCAATCGAAACGGCCTCCGAAAGCCACCCTGAGTGTGGAAATTACCACTCCATCTGATGGAATCATCGTGGAAAATGAAGGCAGTTTCATCGTATCAGGCACTATTGTCTCGCGAAGAGGTGATGCCGGAGATGTTGATTCCTATGTTCAATATAGCATTGGGGAAGGTACAAGTGACTTCAATACTGTAGACGGTTCGACTTTCCAAATTATCGTAGGAGACCATCCCCAATCCCAGAATTTATTACGAGATGAATCCTATTCTGTGTTTTGGGAGCTTAAGGGAAGTCCGGGCGCTTATGAGATTCGAATCTTTAGTGAAGCTATCCTTGCAAAGGATGGATCATCCGAATCCAGAACCGTTATCATTGAGGGACCTCCACCCCCTCCAGACATTGAAACCATTGATAATGAATATCAAGACCCCGAAACTGGGTTCGGAACAGCATCGGGTACCTATGTTAACACTTACCTGGAGGATGGGTCCTATGAAATTCTAAGTGAAGAAAAGAACACTCATGGAACTAGAAAACCTGTAGATGACACTACGGAGATGGGTTGGATTTTTGTATTCAAGGATCTACCAACGCGGCAAAATACGGTGTTCACAATAATCGGTCATGCTGAATTTCCTTCGGATGATTCCGACTCAAAATTTTATTTTCAAATCCAATCAGGAGATTCATGGATTCCAATTCTAGAATATCAAAATCGAGATGTTGACCGACTTATCACGGCAAACATTCCTGACGATTCATCAACCATAATCATACTCCGAGTTCTAGACAATGATCAAACTCTAGGAAATAAGATAATTTCACAACTCTATATCGATCAGGCCTACATTAATTTTGAACAAACAAATGAGTTCAATATCGCGGATATCGATGGAGGAATTGGAAGTCGCGGAGTAAAGATTGGTGACGTAGATAACGATGGAGAAAACGAAATTTCAGTCTTATTAGGGACACCATCAGGTAGTTGGGAAATTCGTGTTTATGAATTTAATTCTGGAAATTGGGATGAACAAATCATTGCTGACAACAGCGTAGGAGGTTGGGAACTAGCAATTGGCGATGTTGATAATGATCTTCTCAATGAGATCGTGGTGGGGTTCACAATCGATAGCCAAGGATATGAACTCAGATACTATGAATTTGATGGATCCAGCTGGATAGAACATAACATCGCTAATCCCGATGCTGCCATTACATCCCTTGTTATCGGTGATGTTGATCATGATGGTCTAAATGAAGTTGCAGCAGGGTTTCTAGCGCAAGGTACAGGTTATGAATTGCGTTACTACAAATACGAATCAGGTGGTTGGAGCGCCTATAACGTAGAAAATAATCTCCACGAATGTGATGGCCTTGAAATCGCAGATATCGATCATGACGGTGTAACTGAACTCGTATATGCGGGGTATGGAGGGGGAGGATACCAGGTTTTATCCTATTACAAGTATTTTTCAGATTCTTGGACGCGATACGACATTCTTAACACGCCGACAAGCTGGGGAATAGATGCTGGAGATGTAGACAATGATGGGAACATCGAAATTGCCTGGGGAGCATATGGTCTAGGCGCATACCAAGATGAAGTACGTGTATACAAATATGAAAGCAACGAATGGCACGAATACATTGTTTCCGATGTTACCGGAGGATGGACAAGCGAGACCCATGGAACCGATATCAAACATGTCGCTATTGGAGATCTAGACAATGATGGCTTAAACGAATTAGCCATTGGTTTGGAAGATACACCAACCAGGCCCTCTCATCAAACAATAAGATACTACGAATTTGATTCAGGAACTTGGATTGAATATAACGTATCAGATCCCGATGCAACTGTTGAGGTCGTGGAAATTGGAGATATCGATAATGACGGAGAAAATGAATTACTCATAGGTTTAAGTCCCACGCTATTTGAACTACGATATTACGAGATAGAAGACTATCAGACCCCGCTTTACACTACCGAAATTCTCATTGGAGATCACGTTGGCCTTGGGAATAACAATCTAGTCATCTATGAGAAGCAAAAAGATGTTTGGTTTAATGACCTCAATGTACCAACCAGCCATGGCTACATCATTGATATCATTATTGCGGACATCGATGGAGATGGGTATATGGAAACATTGACTTCTGGAATGCATAACTCAACCCAATCCGACCCAGGGCTGGTACAGGTATGGGAGAACATTGGAGGAAACATGCAGCTAATCTATACACTTCCTGCTACAAGACCAGATAAAGGGGTTTTCTCAGTTAGTGTTGGGGATATTGACAACGATAATAGTCAGGACTTAGAGATTGTCACCTGCGCTGATTGCCTGTTTGCAGACCCCTATTACACTATAATATGGAAAAAGGTAGATGGGCGCTATGTTCCTTCTTATAATATAACACAATTTGGGGCATGCGATTCAATGACAACGGGTAATATTGATTCGGATACTAACACAGAGATTGTTATATCAACCTGGAATGGTGAAGTTGGAGGTAGTATGATTGCAATTTGGGAAAATCAGTCGGGAGGTTGGGTGAATACAGCTAACTATACCTTTGAGATTGTGTCTCCACCAGACCATCTGGAAATAATGGACATTGATGGAGATGGCATAAATGAGTTACTTGCTTCATTTTATGGTAACATATATGGATTTGATTACACAGGCTCAAGCTTGGAGAATGTGTGGGTATCTCCAGAAACAGTTCACGGAGGCTTTTCAGTAGGCGATGTATCAAATGATGGCAAAGACGATATCGTAGCTATGTCTACTGCCTCGGAGATTGTGATATACGAGGTAATTTCAGGAAACTTAGTCAACACAATTAATATTCCAATCGCAGACGAAAACGGAGTATATAAAAATGGAGTTGATGTCGGCGATATTGACAATGACGGTCAGAATGAATATGTGCTAGCTATTGGGAACAAACTTTACATTTTCCGAAATGAATCAAAGATATACGAAAAAATAATCTTTCCAGAGGGCAGCAGGACATTCGCTCTGGTAATTGGTGATTACGATAATGATGCTCTGGAAATTCCTAATCCTGGATTAGACAGACTCTCCACAAAAACTAGCAAAAGTTGCTTCCAGAAATCAACAGAGGATCATGAACTCGTTTTCTTATACAAGGAGGAACTTTTTGTCACTAAATCTAATGAACGTAAATAGATCTGATATAATCTAAAATAACTAATCAATGACTTTTCATGAAATTTAGCTGATAGACAAACCAATTGCCATATTCACTGTGGAGTTCAAATCCAGCTTCCTTTGCCCAGCGTTTTACGGTTTTACGGCGTGGGTAATCGGGATCCGGAGCAAGTTCACTCAAAGATACAAGACCATTGGATTTTAGAATTCGTCGAATTTCTTTTAGAACCTTGACTGGTTCAGGGATTTCTGGAAGGCAGGCAATCGCAATTACACGATCAACACTTTCATCAGCAAAGGAAAAGTTGTGAGCGTTATCAATTTTTGGAATAATATTGAGAATCACTTCTTCTTCCACACGTTTTTTCAGATACTCGATGACGGTCTCAGAAATATCAACAGCATAGACCTTCCCCTTGGGGAGGACACGTTCCGCAATGGCTTTGGTATAGCTCCCTTTCCCTGGACCAATCTCCACGACAATCATGCCTGGTTCTAAATCCAATCGGTCTGCAACCACGTGAGGTTTTTGGATGAAACGGCGACGCCATGGGTTGTCAATTACCCGGGTCATTATAGCGGGGATGGGAAAATGGTAATAGCGACGAATAATGCGGATAACGACACAGAATATGAAAATGAAGATTATGAAGATGATGGCGCTTCCATAGATTATGAAATGCCAAATCATTTCGTTGATCTCCTGAGGTTAATCAGTGAGTCCAGCGTCTTTAATCATTTCTTTAATCTTGATTTCTCCTAGCCAGGGGAATTTGGTTTCTGAGAATTGAACAGAAACCGCAATGGATTTCGTGAAGGGTGCCTGTTTGATTATACGCGCGATTTTTTCTGCAATTTGCATGTTTGGTACTACAAAAATGGCAAAGACGAGCGGTTCTTCGGCGGAGATGTAAGGTAACCAGAATTCATCTGGGAACTCAGAGCGTAACCATTCGGTGACTTCACCGATTGGCTTTTGGTGTTCATCAATCCGGATTCGGATAATCACCACGTCTAATCCGCCGGCACTAAGATTCCACCGCACGGAGAACATGACCCCGCGATCCATGAGCTGCTGGATGGTTCGACCTACTCTACGGGCGGTTAATCCAGTATAGTTCGCGATATCACTGATGGGCATCCTTGCATCATTAACCAAGCATTTTAGCACTTTCAACTCGGTTCTAGTAAATTCGCCGCCTGTCTGTTTGGAGCGAATAGGAAGCATCTGCAAATCAGCATGGTCTCTTGGAATTAAGAGAGGGAACACTTCGACTTTCAAGACATGATCAAGGGTGCGAAGGAATCGACCCAACTCGGCTAATCCCTGTGATCCAATGTATTGGGCTGAGATAACGTATGCGCCCCCACTCATGCTTGCAATTGACCCCACTACGTGGATCATAGGATTCGATCCGACCTGGTTAATGAAATCCTGAGCGATTTCCTCCCCATCTGTGTAGACGAGTCCGTACAAAACTTCTGATTTTACCATATCCAAGGAGAGCATGATAGTGTAATTATAGATGATTCCAGTATCGATGAGTTTTCCAACTCGTTTTTTAACGGCATTGGCAGATATGCCTAACACGCTCGATAATTTCTGGTAGGAGGCACGACAGTTTTCATGGAGTTCCCAAAGCAGTTTTCGATCAAGGGTATCCATCAAGGGTCACACTCTAGTTGGAAGTAATGGATGGTGCTATCTTATATCATAGATGCAGGGTGTACTCTGTATAATCTGACCTATGAAAACCATTTTGGAGGTTTCACTTCGTTATGTCTAAAAGCAAAAACGCCATGTCTTCTGACGAGATTGACCAATTCCTCACCTGTGCCCGAGTGGGTCGTTTAGGGTTATGTTTAGATGACGGTCCCTACATTGTACCCGTTGGATATGTTTATGATAAAGGAAAAATCGCCATCCACTCCTGTGTTGCTGGCACAAAAATGAAAGCGCTGAAATCCAAACCGGCAATCTGTTTTGAAGTGGATGAAACTTTCTCGGACACATCCATGTACAAGAGTGTTATCATCAAAGGAACAGCGGAAATCCTTGACAAACCCAACGATATGATACCTTACTTACAATTACATATCAATAAGTATCGGATCCCAGAAGGGTTTGAACCCTATATGAAAAAACCTGGTCGCAAACGCGATGAAGAACTAGCCGAGGTGCGGATCATTCTCATTACACCAATCGAAATGTCAGGGATAAAATTTGGTCGAGTAATTTAGAACCGGGTCAATCCTTAAGACCCACAAAGCAATTGGAAACTTTGAGAGGTCATCTAATTGGCAAAAACTGAACTCCTATTCCTGCAAGATAGTTACCTCCGAGAAGCAGCAACTACAGTAACTGAAGTCATCGAAGATGCTGTTACATTACGTGATACGATATTCTATCCTGAGGGGGGAGGTCAACCAACCGATACAGGACGAGTAGACACACCTGCAGGCACAGCAATCATCACGCATGTTGCTAAGAAAGGCAACCGTATCCTTCACCATCTCGAGGGTCCTATTCCGAGGGTAGGAGATGAAGTGTTCATGCGACTGGATTGGGAGAAGCGCTACAAGTACATGCGCATGCACACGGCCCAACATATTGTAAGCCGAATCGTTTTCGACCAATTTGGAGCACAAACTGCAGGCAACCAAATTCGTGCGGAATATTCTCATATTGACTTTGCTCCAGCAACCTTCCAATCGAGTGACTTACCTGGCATTGAGAATGCTGTAAATGGTATAATTAGTCAGAATCTCCCAGTCGTCATCGAAATCATCCCCCGTGATGAATTAGAAAACATAATGGGACTTGATCGGTCTGACCTTACGAAATTACCGAGTTCTGTTAAACAAGTGCGATTAGTCCAAATTGGTGAATATGATGCTTATCCTTGTGCTGGTACTCACGTGCAGTCAACAGGCGAGTTGAATGGTATTCGGATTACTAAACGAAAAAGCAAAGGAAAAGGCACAATTCGCATAACCTATGAATTAACTGAATCTTAATAATCACACCGCGTGAGCGTTACAAGGATGGCGTCTTCCTCAGTACTTCTCATTGGTTGCGGCCAAATGGGTCGAGGACTCGCCCGAATGCTACTGAAAGAACAAAACCATCAAAGAGTATCCCTTAATCTTTGGATTTATGATCCCTATCAACCAGCCGAAGAAAAGTGCCAGCAAGAAATTCAACAAGCACAGTTAGGGTCAAGCAAAAACCTGCGTGAACACTTCTCTGAAGCTCAAACCGCAAGATTACACTCGGTAATCTCCAAATCCCTTCTTAGCCCACAAGACATCAATCACACACTTTCCATTCTCACAAACGCTGTCAAAGAGATTCAACCGCGTATACTCGTGAACGCAGCACCCTTCTTTACACAACAAATCTATATTCCTCTTGCCCGTCAAGTCGGAAGCGACTATGTTGATTTAGGACAGCAATTACCAGCAATAGAAGCCCTCCAGCAACTCGACCAAGCAATTGCTAAAGCCAAAGAACCGATTCGCATCATCCAAGAAAGTGGACTAGCCCCAGGGCTAGCTAATATATTCGGAAATACCCTTTTTGAAACAGCGTTATCCGAATCTCCTTCGGACACAGTATTTTCAATCCAAATGCGGGTCGGAGGATTACCACAACATACAGCCAAAGGAGGTCAACTGCATTACGGACCTACCTTCTCACCAGAAGGTCTCGTATACGAGTACCAGGAACTTGCCTATAGCCTCCGAGATGGCTCACTAATTACTACAACCACATTTTCTAATTCTGAATACTGGGAAGATCCAAATACCAAACCACTGCACATCGGCATTCAACCCTTCAAAATTACGTCATCTGAGATCCAACGATTGTTACTTGACCGAGTGGAACCAGAATTCCTTCAACAACAAGGATCAACGCTGAATCTACAACAATTGCAAGCTAGACCAACAGCCGACGGTACCTCCAGAATGTGTTTTGACCCAAAATTCCAAAAAAGCGTCCAGCACTTAGAGTACAAAACACTCCGTTTTTCACCACATTATCAAACCTGGTCGAAAATGGATCAAGAGGGTACAATTGACAAAACTCTAGCTCATTGGAAATCAAACATCGCGAATCAGGAGATCTCCGGATATCCTGATATGGTTCTCCTTCGAGTCTGGGCACAAACCACTCCCCAAAGCTCACCGCATGCCATCGAACTCATTGCACTCCACGACGATAAACCTGTTACTAGCCCAAAGGGATTTACAGCCATGCAACATCTCACATGCTGGCCAACAACATTACTCGTCATGGCTCTCCTCAAATACCCCCCAAATATCGAAAACCAACAGCGACCTAAGCTTTTTCAACAAAAAGAAAACACCGCGCTCTTTGGTCGAACAATAGAGCAAATACTCCAAGGTGGTGGAATCATTTCCCCCTACGAATTAATCGATGGACTCCAGATGCTCAAAGAATTAACAGCAATGAATCGAATACCCCTCATTGAAACACGAGTCTCAAAAATCAATCCATCCTAATTTTGTACCTTTGAGCTGAAAAACCTAAACTACCTGCAATCATGGAGTACAAACTATATTGTTTAAATGACCCTTTTTACCAATATAACAAGATTAACCCCTGAGGACTGCGTATGGGTGGAATATACCCGCCAGAGTTTGACTGTCAAGTTGAACTCAGTGATGGACGCTGCGTGCACGTTCGACCACTCAATTTTGACGAATATGACAAACTTGAAGAATTGTATACGAAATCAACTGAGGAATCCCTAAGAAAACGATTCGGGTGGACGGATGCCCGGGAATGGCTTCGATCCATCAAAGGCTGTGTAGATACTGGAAACATGTGTCTAATTGCAGAATACTACAACGAGAAAGGAATATTACATGTCATTGGGGATTGCTGGTACTTCCTTGACAAGAACTCAGGAAGCGCTGAAGTATCCATTCTAGTTCGTGATGATTTCCAGAACAAACGACTTGGCACACAGATGATGCGGCAGCTTGTAGAAATTGCGAAAAAGGAGGGGTTATACCGACTGTTTGCACTAGTAAATGTCACAAACACACGCATGCTCCGAATTGTGCAACGCCTGCAATTCCAATTTGTCCATGGCGCAGATGGCTCAAACCTCTACAGACTCGACTTCTAATTCCTAACCATCTCAGTTCGGATAGTGTGTGAAAACTTCTTATAGCCTAAATGTATAGCAAAATAGGAACCCTCTGCCTGTGGGGAAAAGACATTGACAAGCGGTATTGATGATGCAGATGTTTCGTTAAAAGTCATCGCAGTAGGCGATGCAGCCGTAGGAAAAACGAGTATCGCAGGACGATATGTCACCGGATCATTTGAATCCTCCTACAAGGCAACCATAGGAACCGACATTTTCCGTAAAATCGTCACTGTTGAGGGACGACGCATTGCTCTCCTGATTTACGATACGGCTGGTCAAGAACGATTTCGGAACCTCGTGGAACGGTATTTCATCGGAGCCATTGGTGCTTTGATGGTCTACGACATCACGAACCGTGACAGTTTTGACAACTTGCCGACTTGGTCACGACAAGTCGACAAACACGCGGGTGAATCACTCAAAATCGTAATCGGCAACAAAATCGACCTTAAAGATCAACGCGTCGTCGAAGAAAAAGAAGGTCAGGGAATGGGGAAACAACTCGGGGCCGAATTCATCGAAACCAGCGCAAAAGATGGCGACAACATCGAAAACGTCTTTGAAAGTATCGCCCTCTACGCTATAAATCGTGTTCGTGGTCGAGTCTCCTAACCATAACTATTCCGGTGGTTGGAGGGGCGCTCCGCAACTCTCACAAAATGCCTCAGGCTCTTCTAAAAACGCGCCACACTTCGGACAGTATTGAACACGACGCCTCCTAGTACGTTTCGGAGTAGCGCGTACCGCAACAGCAGGATGTTTCCTCTTCTTCGGAAGGTCCGGTTTTGCTTGACCCGTTCGATAGCGATACATCGCGTGTTCTAGCACTGCGCTGAATTGTTTTTTCCGTCGATCAAAGGCTTTCTTCTTCTCGTAAGGCTTGGACTGAGCTACAATTAGTTCATACCATTTCCCTTCTTTGTCTTCGGAATCAATATCAGGGGCAATCCGAATGGTTACGCGTTCTCCTTTACTCTCAATTTTTTCAATCTGGTCATAGCGAATGTATTCTTGAAAAGGTCCTCCACGGAACGCGAGGATTCCACCGGTTAAGCCCTTCCGTTTGGCAAAAAACGCAACACCACGGTTAGTGATGGCTACCTTTCCTACTTTGACCATATGGCCACGGAGTTCATCCCCAGTTTCAACTAACACTGCCGATGTGTAAATGATAGTATCCTCACCAGGAATTAATTTCATCAAGTTTTTACCGAGTTTTCCTTCCGGAATATACCAATCGCCAATCGGCATCTTCATACACCTTAACTGATTGAAATCGTTCTCATTTTATCTCCGAGGTAATCCATAGATTTAAGATTGACTGCTACAGCTTCTTTGCAGCCCGATTTTTCGACCTGAGCAACCAAATTGTCAACACAACAATTACAGCACTCACAACTATTGGAAGCCAAAGGGCAAGTTCTAACCACAAAATTCTGGATGGATTCGGTGGACCAAGAATCCGAATTATTAACACTCCATACGTATATGCGAAATTAAAAATCTCACCAACAATTGCAAACCCAGCATCCCGACATTCAACGATAGAATGTCCTACCTCTGCTACAATGCTACCTAACCTACTATTGATAAGAGTTTCACCAGAAGGATCAGTCACCAAAAACACAACTTCATACCAACCCGCAAACGAATCCTCAAATCCAGTCAAAGCAAAGCCACCCGCACTTGTCTTAACAAGGGCGTTAGCGATTCCATATTCCTCGTTATCCCCATAGGTGGTATTCCATATCATTTCACCATATGAATCAGTTCGAACCAACCAGATGTTAAACTCTAATTCGCCATACTCGCGTTTCGCGCCTGCAAACGCAAATCCTCCATCCTCACATTCTACTAAACCTTGACTGAAATAATCTCCACTCCCTCCGTAAGTTTGATTCCATAACACCGTTCCATTCATATCCGTACGAACCAACATGACATCAGGAGTAGTAAGGTAATTCGAAGTTCCTGTAAATGCAAATCCACCATCCTGACACTCAACCAGGGCATCACTTCCCTCAAACAGTACCAAATCATAAGTTTGGTTCCAAAGAATCAAGTTCAATGGATTCATCCGGACCAACCAAGTCTGATTATATGAGATCATTCCAAGAAGTGCATATCCTGAGGTGTTGCAAGCAACAATGGAAAACCCAAGACTCACTCCTCCCGCATAAATGGTACGGCTTCGAACATGAACACCCGCCAAATTTGTCTCAACGAAGTACAAATCCCCGTCACGGATACCCACAAACGCAAATCCGCCATTCTGTCTTTCAACGATATCATATCCCCGTTCATCATCAACACTCCCAAAGGTAGTGTTCCAAAGCAGCGTCCCCGTTTCATCCACACGCAACAACCAAACATCAGAACGGAATTCAACTCCCTCCTGACGCGTTTCACCGATAATCGCAAATCCCCCATCTCGGCACTCCACAATACCATATCCCCGATCATACGTAGATCGACTATAGGTTCGATTCCATATCAAACTTGAATCAAAATCCAGCGAATTGATCTGTAATAGAGACTGATTACTACCCTTATGACCAGCTTTGAAATTATAATTCAAAGAGAGAAAACATGTTTGACTAGCGACTGGAAATAAAATCAGTAAAAGAAAGAGGGGAAACACCATGATACAACAAGGTCGTTGACCATTCTTGGACAATTTCAAACCATCCACACCCAAATCATTTCTATAGTTCCCTAATATCCATAAGAAAATTCCTTTTTCATTATGAGAAAATGTTACGATAGTTTCTTTTTATGTAAGCTGGCGTTTTTCGATTTGAACACCCAAATTGTCAAGATGACAATGATGACACTTACAAGAATCGGTAGAACAATCACAACACCATACCATTGGATTCTTTGAAATAGATTCTGCCCTTCTACTCCTGGAATGCGTATCATCAACACGTCTGAAAAAAACAGCTGATCGTACGCTTGACCAACAATAGCGAATCCTCCATCATGACATTCGATAATGGAATTACCAACCTGAGAATACGGTCCTCCTAATCTCCAGTTAAGAATAAGTTGACCAGAGGAATTAATCACGTAAAACACGACATCAGAATAACTTGTAATTACACCTGAGATTGAACCTGTGATGGCAAATGCGCCTAATCTTGTTTGAAGAATGGAGTGACCAAAGCCATCACCATAAGTGTGATTCCACATCAATACACCAATCGCATCGGTTCGTACCAACCATATGAAGCTACCACTGCTACCCCACTCCTGAATATACCCCGTAAACGCAAACCCGCCATCCTCACATTCCACTAATCCTAATCCCATATAATATCCTCTGGTACCATAGGTTTGGTTCCACAGTAAATTCCCCTCTGCATCGGTGCGAAACAGCATAACATCAGGCGTATTTGCATTATCTGATGTTCCCGTAAACGCAAACCCGCCATCATGACATTCAACAAGAGTATCACCCTGATCATACAGAGTTGTTTCATAAATCTTAAACCATAAAAGTACGCCTTCTTCGTCAAGCCTCAGCAACAAGGTCTCCTCATTATAAACATTACATAAAATTGCAAAACCGCCAGTATAGCAATGAACTATCGAAGCACCAATACACGAGGGAATTGAATCAAAAGTTTGGTACCACTGCGGAGTTCCCATAGAATTCGTCCGAACAAGGAACATCTCACCCGGTTTATACCCTACCAGTGCAAACCCACCATCTAAACATTCAACAAAATCGATCCCCTGCTCATTACCATCATAATCATATCTCAAGTTCCACAGAACATTTCCGAAGGAATCAACTCGGATCAACAATAAGTCAGTATGAAGTTGACTATCTTCGGTTTCCCCAAAAAGTGCGAAGCCACCACCCTGACATTGCACAATAGCATACCCTCGATCATACGGAGACATATTGTAGGTTTGATTCCAAATCAAGCTCTGATCAAGGTTCTCTAAATCCCTCTGAAACCGATATTGTTGGTGAGGTTTAAAACTACTTCTTATTGTTGGACTAGCAGATAAGAGAGATCCAGGTGAAATGATAGAGAATAGTATCAATAAGGTCAGAATGAGAAAGACTCTAGGTGATCGGAGGTTCTGAAAATAATTTGCCAATCCTTGACCATCCACTTTCTAATCAAACATAATGTTGACACTCTCCAATAAGAGAATTCCCATATCCGACCAGATATCCACTGTAGCTGATGATATTAATCGCTAATTTTACAATAACTATCAATGGTGTAATAGTGAACCTCAGGGTTCGATTTACTCTGGACTCACTTAAGTAGGAGCTACTTTCCGAACTTCATAGTGCCCGTGGGTTTATACCCATGATTTTTTCAATGCTACTTACTAGCTTACAGTAAGTTGAGATGGATGACAAGAACTCGACTTTTCCTTTTGATATTGCTACATGTGGTGCTTCTTTCTTTGACGATTATCCCCACCCACTCGATGGTATTCACGACTGCCAAGATGCCAGATTATTGGCCCACTGACAACTGGCAAACCTCAACTCCGGAAGACCAAGGAATGGACTCAACGTATTTGACTGCCCTAGATGATTACATCGATGAAGCCTATTTAGGGAATCCGATTGTATCCGCATTGGTCATCAAAAATGGATATCTCGTTCATGCAGCTTACTACAACCCCAACTTCGGAATGGGAGAAAACGACACGCGGAATATCTATTCTTGCACTAAAAGTTTCACATCCACCTTGATTGGAATAGCTATCGATGAAGGATATCTAAACCTCGATGACTATCTCATCGATTTCTTCCCCAACATGACTATTCAAAATCTTGATTCCAGGAAACAAGCTATCACCGTCGAACATCTCTTAACGATGACCTCTGGGCTCCCTTGGGATGAATGGTCCCGTCCCTACCAACACCCTGAAAACGATTGGCGACAAATGATTGAAAGTGATAACTGGGTAGAATTTGTCATCAACCGACCGATGCAATATGCCCCAGGGGAAACTTGGGTGTATAACACGGGTGGATCTCACTTACTTTCTGCCATTCTCACCCAAGCCACCAACATGACCGCCTTAGAATTCGCCGAAATGTATCTTTTCGGACCACTTGGAATAACTGATTATGCCTGGGCCCGTGATTCACAAGGTAATAACAACGGCGGCTCATCCCTTGTTATCCTTCCTCGAGACATGGCCAAACTCGGTTTTCTCTACCTGCACAATGGCACATGGGACGGAGAACAAATCGTACCAGCTGAGTATGTAGCTACCGCTAGTCAATTTCATGTGACGGTCGGAGGAGATTGGGGTTATGGCTACCAATGGTGGGTCCATCCTCCCATTACAACACCCCTAACCGCTTGTTACTCCGCCCGAGGATATCTTGGTCAGTTCATCTACGTCTTTCCCGATCTAGACATGGTTGTCGTCTTCACCGCCGACTCGAGCATCATTGAAGATTACTATTATTTGGCAAACTACATCTTACCTGCCGCAGGACAATTTCCGATCCCGCCAGGTCCATCAACTGAGGAAATTATTATCGCTGTTGCACTTGGTACGACCATAATCATCATTCTCAGTGTGATAGTTCTCTTCGCTTACCGTCGTTTTCGACGATAAAACGCGAATCCACGGAATTGAATCAGTAGTCAGTCACACGTGGAATGATATCGATTCTAAACCAAAGGAACCACACATCTATCCAATAATGGTAAAGCTCTTATAATTCAATACTTGGTTCGCTTACCTGTGACCATTGACCTAGTAGTTGCCGGAAAACTTGCCATCGACGAACTCTCCTTCAAAGGCACACCCTCCACGCCTGTTCTCGGTGGATCAGCCGCCCATGTAGCTATAGCCGCTGCAACACTCGGTAGCAAAGTAGCCATAGTCTCAACAATTGGCAATGACTTTCCCCCAAAATTCCTGCAAATGCTAGAATCTAAAGGAATCGACCTATCTGGAGTTCGTCGAAAACCTGGGCGATCATCCCACTTTTGGGCAGATTTCGGCAAGAATGGAACGATGAACAGCTACCAACTCCATTTTGGTATCGGCAACCAACTCTCCTTTCGCGCATTCTCTGATCGCATTAAAAAAACGCGAGCCGTCCACTTAGGCATACTCCCCCCACACCTCCAACGCTCCTTGATAAAACGAGTGAAGGGAAAAAACAAGCTCCTCAGTATGACCACCATATTTCATCAAGCGAAAACACTCCGTAACGAGATTATACCCCAAATCCCTTTTCTGGACATTCTCTTTCTGAACTCTGTCGAAGCGATGTTCCTCACTCAACTTGACGACCCTAAGACGGCAATTGAACACTTGGGCAAACTAGTGCCCATTGTCGTCGTCACTCAAGGATCTGACGGGTGCTTGGTCAACCACCAAGGCAATATACAACACGTGACTAGTTATCATTCCAACGAAGTTGATGCAACAGGTGCTGGAGATAGCTTTGCCGGAGCCTTCCTCGCCAGCTACCTCCAAAATGACGATATTATACTTGCAGCGAAATGGGGTAATGCTGCTGGCGCCATCAATGTCCAAGGTGTCGGCTGTAAAAGTTTGTTGAAAGCTAAGCGTAACGACTTAGAGAAGCTAGCGTTTAGCACGAAGTGAAACCCGAATAAAAGGAAATTTTCAATAATCCAAACAGCTTTAGCCTTGAAAGACAGAATAGCACAATCATTCGGGAGGATTCATTTTGCGTAGTCGACCGACTCCTGACCAAGACGATATTAATGCCTTATTCAACAAAGGAGTCAACTACACCCGACGCGGTAATTACGCTAAAGCACTCGAATGCTTCAATAAGATCCTTGAAACCGAACCCCAACGCGTTAACGTCTGGTACAACCGCGGCGTCGTCCTCTACCAACTCCGCAAATATCGCACGGCCATCGAAAGCTTCGATAAAGCCATCGGCCTCTCCCCCGACTACGCCCGCGCATGGAACAGCAAAGGTAAAGCCCTCAGCCAACTGGGCCTCTCCCAAGACGCCCTCCTATGCTTTGAGAATGCTACCCACCTCGACCCAGAATTCGCTATGGCTTGGAACGACTATGGCATGGAACTCTCCAAAGTGGGACGCCAAGCCGAAGCCCTCGAATGCTTCGAACGCGCCACCCACCTCGACCCTGCATTTGCCATGGCCTGGTTCAATAAAGGTACCCGAATGATGGCCCTCGAACGCCTCAACGAAGCCGCCGGCAGCTTCCAACAAGCCCTCGTCATTGACCCCGACTACATCGACGCCTACTACCAACTGGGTATCACCCTCGAAAAAAGCGGACACAAACGCAAAGCCATCAAATACTACCAACGCGCCTGGCAAATCAACCCCAAATACCCAGGTCTCCGAAAAAAACTCGACGACCTCGGCGTAAAAACGTAATCTATCAACGGTCTCAAAGTTAATTTTTTGAAACCAGCGTCAACAGTAACCTCCAATCCCTGTAACGTCTTTCAACATATTTAAGGAAGCGATATACAGTCAAAGCCATGAAGGGTGCTAAAGCGCTATACCAACTTCTTAAAGGGTATGGAGTGAAATACCTTTTTGGAATGGATTCACCGGAGAGCCTCTATAAGGAATTAAACCGAGACGATATTCGTCCAATTACCGTACATGACGAACGGACAGCTGCACATATGGCTGATGGGTATGCTCGCGTTACCTACAGACCAGGAATCTGTACAGCTATACATGGACCGGGCGTCACAAATCTCATAACCGGTCTAGCTGAAGCCTATGTCTCCTGTATTCCTGTGATCGGACTCGTTTCCGCCGTGGATTTAGAACTCGTGGGCAAACATGCCATTCAAGAACTTGATCAAGTCTCGCTTCTAAAACCTGTGACAAAATGGGTGACACGTGTAGAAACGCCTGATCAAGTTCCTGAAATGCTTCGAAAAGCATTCAGAATCGCCACAACTGGTAAACCCGGTCCTGTGGTACTAAACCTAACTTATAATGCACTAAAAAATGAAATAGAGAAAAAGACTTCTGTGAATCTGAAAGCAGAACTGGAATTTGGTTCTGTCCCTGCCATTCGAATAGCTGCTGAACCAGACCGAATTTCGAAAGCTGCGAATCTTCTTCTCAAGGCACAAAAGCCCTGTGTTGTTGCTGGTGGGGGAGTCATCCAATCACAAGCATGGACAGAACTCATTGAACTAGCTGAAACTATAGCTATGCCTGTAGCAACGACAATGCTAGGCAAAGGAGCAATTCCTGATACACATTATCTCGCCGTTGGAGTGATGGGAACATACACCAGTGGAACAACAGGGCGTGGACAAGTTGCCAACAAGATTGTCGCAGAATCGGATGTTGTGCTTTTCATCGGAACGCAAACCGATCAAGTAGACACCACAAATTGGACTATCCCATCACATGATTCAACCATAATCCACATCGATATTGATCCGGAAGAAATCGGACGAAATTATACCACAACCTTAGGAATCGTAGCTGACGCAAAAATAGCTCTAGCCCAATTAGTAGCGATAATCAAGGAAAGACTTCCAAAACAGCGCAAAAAAACAACCCGCACAAAGAAAATCGCTCAATTAACACAAGAATGGCGAGAGTTCATCGCATCAGAGAGCAATTCAACAACAACTCCCATTAACCCACAACGCCTCATGAAAGAATTACAGACCTTCATTGATTCTGACACCATTGTGGTTACGGATGCGAGCTATAGCTCGCTTTGGGTCCTCAGCCATATCGAATTCGCCAATCCCGGACGACGGTTTATTGGTCCACGAGGCTTAGGGATCATAGGACCTGGATTACCATTAGCTTTGGGTGCAAAACTAGCTGCACCAACGAAACCGGTAATTTGCATCACAGGTGACGGTGGTTTTGGCTATTCATATTCGGATCTGGAAACCGCAGCTCGATATGAAATCCCAGTGACTGTCATCGTTTTGAACAATCGCATGCTAGGATTCCAAAAACACTATGAGCGAACCTTCTATGAGAAAGCCGTCGAATGTGACTTCCTCGATATCAATTTCGGTCAGCTTGCTGAAACCCTCAAATGCTCCGGACAACGAATAAAAACCCCTGATGAAATCACACCAGCACTCAAAGCAGCAATGAAAAACAATCGTCCATCCGTCATCGATGTCATCATCGATCCTGATGTACCCGGTCCAATATCCTACTTTGATTCAATGCGAGAAGATAAAACGAAATAAGTGTGATATGAAAAATGATATCAAGATAAATCACTGGTGACTAGCCTATGAAGATAGAACCCTATCCTGACTTTTTCAAACTACTCCCTCAAGTAGATCTACCAATTGAGGGGGTAAAAGGATGGCTCGCCCAAGGCGACACCTTCCAAATCGTCTTCTTTGAAATTCAACCCGGTGTCACTATTCCCCCCCATTCTCACAAAGCCCAATGGGGAATCCTTATCGAAGGAGCATTCAGCCTCACAATCGGCGACGAGGTTCACGAACTAACACCGGGAGATTCCTATTACATCCCCGAAGGCGTTGCCCACTCCGGAACTGCCCACACTTTCACCCGTGCCATGGATTTTTTCACCGAACCCCATCGCTATAAACCGAAATAGATGTACTGATCCTTTTTTCTAAGGATGATGTTTACCATTCAACCTTGGGGGATTTCTTTTTGCGTCGATTAAGAAAATATACTAAAATACAAATCTCAATTATGATAACATACACAAAAATTCCTAAAGGGGGCGGCGGAGGAGGGGGTGGATACCAGCAAGAAGTACGTGGCGGTTGCGGAACAGCGAAATGCCACGCATGATGACGCTCTAATACAACATATTGTCTGGGAACATGGGCACTACACACATAGGGTCCTGAACCGACCAGCTCTTCAACGCTTGGTTGCCACATTGTAATATTTGGATGAGTAGACCAAATGTGGGTCGGATAAACTGTGAATCCAGTTGCTCGTGTCCATTCGAGGTAACCGGTTGTGTTCGTGTAAATTTCGATTGTATGGGAATCAATGATATTGGTTTTGTAGACGTTTTGGTAGTTCTGCGCGTTGTAGGGATCTTGTAATGCCAGTGTTAAACTGAAGGCCACATCTGTTGCGGTGAGTGGTTTTCCATCATGCCAGGTGGCATTCTCATAGAGGTGGAAAGTGTACTTCTCTCCTTCTTGAATATCTCCTGATGCATTAGTAGCGTGTGTTTCCCATGCATATGCTAGGGAAGGCTGGTGTGTCCAGTCGTAGGGGGAAATTGTTGTTAATTCTTCGTACACGAGTTGGAATACTTTACTAGTGTGCTTGGAGTTGCTCATCAGCCAGTTGGTTGTATCTAGTCCTTCATTTAAACTCATGATGTATTCGGTTGGATAGCACCCGAAGGGTCCTCCCGCCTCTTCCTTGAGCTTGATGTGGACTAAGCTGTAGCCATTAGTGATCCGGTTTCGACCTCGCATATTGATGTAGCCTTCCCAGATGTCGGTACGGTAGGCACGGGTGTAGATGTCATTATAACAGACAATCATCGGCTGTTCATACCAGAGTATCTCTTGGCATTTCCACGCCCACTCGTTCGCCTCAGATTCTGTTGACGCCCTCATCAATGCTTCTGCCGCTGCATCATAGGTAGCATTACTCCAGCTTCCGAAGTACCATTGATTATTCCTGGTGGAGCTGTGAAATAGATCATATAACAAATCAGCAGAAACCATGTTTGTAAAACTGAAGCACGACAACCAATAATCGTAATCGGTAATCATGTCATACATTATGTAGAAATCCTGGGGAGCCACCTCAGCCATAATCCCACATTGATTTAGGCCCTGACAGGCAATTTCCACGGCATTCCCTGAGGGTGCATGGCCTGCGGTATGATACAAATCAATTATAAAATCCTCATCGAGAACATCTCCAGGACTTAACGTGGTGCTATTATCAGCGTCATAGTCCCGCCAGCCATTTCCATCTAAGTCCCGGAATCCAGCAGCGTCTAAAGAGGCATTAGCAGCGATGATGTTTTTCGAATAGTAAGTTTCGATTAACTCACCTTCATAGGTCCAGTTGCCCAGAGCAATTGGAATGGCACAGTCTTGTAGAAAAGCTAAACCTCCGGTGGAGGCTTGCACAACTGCAGCTTTGTCCAGAGCGTATGCTATGGCTCGTCGGTATCCTGTGATGTTTGTGGGAAAGCGGTCGCAGTTTAAATTGAAAAGCCTGTAGAAGTCACCAGGCTCAGTGGTCACTTCCACACCAGCTGTCGCCTGGAACTCGACGAGGTTGTCAGCTGGGAATTGTTCATCCCACGCATAGATAATGTTCGCTTGGAGTGCTTGGAGTCCCAGCTGTTCATCTTCGGGGGAGTAAACTACGAACGTTACGCGGTCAAGGTACCCGCCATGGGGATCATACCCATCAGGATAAGACCATTCTGCTAGTACTGTATTGGGTTTATTTGTGAACAATATGCTGGTACAGATTAGCAAGCCGATGATTAGGACTGTGAAGAGAAGAAGACGGTTTCGTTGTGATAACGCCATTGCCGTTGTCATCTCCAGCTGTGGGCGTTACCGGCAATTCCCTCTGTAATGACCTGCTTGTATGCGCCTTATTAGTCTAATGATAGGGGCGAAATTGCCACTTTTTTCCATTGTTTGCGGTTTGCATGGAAAAATATTCCAAAAAGATTGTGTCTCCGAAATTTTATACGGGTGTTTTTCGAGGTGACTATAAATGAATTTCATTCCATCTCCTAAGCGGTATCCCTAAAAACGATGAATACCTTGCATTCCGCCGGAGGGTTAAGCCCATGGATTGGCCACAAATGAGTGCAACACCGGATCAATCGAATGTCAAGTGGGCTATGAAAATCTTGTTCGTCGGAGATGAAGGGGCAGGAAAAACTGACATTATGTGCGGCGTTGCCGATGGCGTCTATATTGATGGCTTCCAGCGCAAGCTTGGAAGTTCCTTTGGTGCAAAACGATTTGAATTAGATCCTGTACGTGTGCAACTGCAGATTTGGAATGTCACGGATTCACCGAAATTCACGAATTTACGTCGTCAGTTTTACCGCGGTGGCGCAGGTGTTGTCTATGTGTTCAGCTTGACCGATCGGGCATCATTTGATAGTATTCTCGATTGGGTGGATGAAGTTCGCCGGGTTATCGGAGAGGTCCCTGCGATTTTAGTGGGGACACGACGTGAAACGCGGGAACGCCGTCGAGTAACGAAGCGTGAAGCCAAACAATTGGCGAAGCATTTGGGGATTCCCTATTTAGAGATGGGGATGGATCCTGATCCACAATTTGAGCGAGCTTTACAGGACATGGTTGTGGATATTCTCAAACCAGCGTAAATTCACTGAACATTTTTAGTTCCATCATTTCCTGGCTGTCATAAGAAGCTTTTTACGCCCTTGTCCTTAATTCGTGTTCTCATATTGTGTGGACTAAATCATGACAAAAACTAGTGACCCCTCCTCAACGGAGAGGCGGTTTGAGCGACATCACTGGGTGGCTATCGCCACCGCTTTTTTTGTCACGATACTATGGTCCTCATCATTTGTCATCATTAAGTTTGGATTACTTGAGATCCCGCCACTCATTTTTGCTGGACTCCGATACACTGTTGCAGCCATCATTCTAGTCATTGCAGCCCTGGCTTTTCCATCCCCTCGAACTGAAATTCAATCGCTATCTAAACGATGGTGGGGCCGATTCGTACTATACGGCGTAGTTTACTATTCGATCACCATGGGTACTCAGTTTGTTGGCCTATTGCTCCTTCCAGCCACGACTGTGAGTTTCATTTTGAACTTTACAATCATTTTGGTTGTGATGTTTGCCTTTGTATTCTTACATGAGCGACCCAATTGGAAGCAGATAGTCCTCGTTTTTATTGCGATGTGTGGCGCATTTCTGTACTTCTGGCCAATTGACATTCTCACAAGTTCTTTGGTGGGTATCTTGGTGGTGGTCATCAGTTTGATCGCCAACGCCTTTTCTGCCATCATTGGACGTGAAATAAACCGATCTCAACAAGTGTCCGCCCTCGTTGTCACAGCAACCAGCATGATGATTGGAGCGATAATCTTGCTTGTTGCAGGTTTTCTGACCACACCTGTGTTTTTCCTTTCTCCAAATGGTATCATCATCATTGTATGGCTTGCAGTCGTTAACACAGCCTTAGCTTTCACACTCTGGAATCAGACGATGCAACGACTCACCGCCCTCGAAAGCACGATTATCAACAGTACAATGCTGGTTCAGATTGCGATTCTCTCCTTAGTTTTCCTCGGCGAGGTGATAACCATTCCTGACTGGATTGGTATTATTCTGGTCATGACTGCTGCAATGTTAATTCCAATACTTCGAACGAAACATCAAGGCAAAACCGGTGAATTAGACAAGCTTCGACAAAAATCGTGAAAGAGAACGTAGAAGAAAGAGTCTTATTCGACTGGAGGAATGTATTCTTTAGCCATTTCTGGCGGGGTACTCTTGTGGAAACGCTGAGCGAGGAAGCAGAGGTTCAAGCTGCTCTGTTAAACTACCTTTTAATGGTGAAGGAATTCTACACGAACCTATATACTCCTGATATTGTGACAAAGATGGAGGCTCTGCTTCCAGTCGGTGAGCTTCAAAAAAGCCCTGAACCCGTGGCTGTGCGTCTAGCGCGAGCAGAGAAACTCTGGTTGAATAAGCTGTTTGCGTCCTTATCGGCAATTGAGCGAATCATGACTACAATTGATCGGTGGCGCGACTGGTTTTTTAAACTCTTGAGAAACATGGATTTTGATGAGGAGAACTTACGGAAGCTGTCGAAAGGCCAGGGGACGATTTTAGAAGAGCTACGAACGCAGAATATGGATGAGGGGTATATCCGATTAGTGATCAATAATGCAACGACAGATTTCATGGAACTGATAACAGAGACTCGTCAGTTATTGAAAGAACTTGTTGAGCTGGAGGACTTTCTTAGTAGTCTAAAAAGCCCGGAATTAGAATTGGTAGAACAACGACTCAACAAAATGAAAGAAGTCCAATACTTGAATTTGCTCAATCAAATGCAACAACTTCTGGCTGCTACATACAATGCACCAACTCAGGGCGATCTCTTGCGAAATCTTGCTGCCCTTTTAGAAATGTTTAACGAATGGCGTCGTATGCTCCAGATGGAAGATCCAGCTCTCGATGATCCAAAGACCATGCGACTATTCATCAAAGAGATTCGTGCGAAAATTAACTTAATGAGTGAACTCACAAAATCCTTCAAGGGATTTGTTGATGCTCGTAGTCTTGCTGATTATTATGTGCGCCAGGCTGAGCTTTCGACCATTCGAATGATGCTCTCCTATGGTGGGAATGCAGAACAATGGTGGGTCACGTACCTTGAGGCCAAACCTGAAGACATTGCAGGATTTATTCCTGACACCCTTGACCCCCATCAATTGCTCATTGGTGTCACGCATAGTTTAGCGTTGTTAGAAGATTTGGATCAACGTATGTTTCCACAAATGTCGAGTATTAAAACCACGGTACGTCGACTGGGAGAGTTCTTACAAAGTCCTACAATAGGACTTTATGAGGAAATCACTGAACATCGATTGAGATTTTGGGATGAATATCAACCCCAGTGGACTACTCTTCTCGTGAAATTACGCGAATGCCTACATGCCCAAATCAAGAAGGCCAATCACTAGATTGTCCTGTCAACATCTTGTTCTTTTCAAATCATTTACGTCGTTTTGATTGTGGATTCGATTCTGCTGCTGGGGAAGCCTTTTATCCACTATTGAAGTGTGGAACTGATTATCCAGGCATGATGAGGAATCGAGATGAGTGCTTCTGTGGAGGAAATTCAGCGACCGAAGCTGAGTTTTGGGCTCATTTTGGTGTCAAATGTAATCTGGATTTTTGGTCTGTTCTTGTATGTCAACTTCATTGGACTCTTTATGCGGGATGTGTTAGGGGCGAATTCTGTCCAAGTAGGCTTCTGGTCCACTGTCTTTTCCTTGAGTATGATGCTCTTTGTCGGATTGAGTGGAACGTTAACTGCAAAATTGGGAGCAAAACGGACGATGTTTCTGGGTTGGATTGGTATCATTCCTGCACCGATTATCTACATGTTTGCTCCCACATGGCAAATAGTTCTGATAGGCGCCTTTTTTGAAGGTCTCAGCGGATTGGCTGGAGCACCGATTGGGCCTTATGTTTCTGCATTGTCACGGGGGTCCAGAAGGGGTCAAGCTTTCACAATTTTGGCTGCATCGACTGCCATCGGAGGGATACCAAGTCCGGTTTTAGGCGGAATCATCATCCAACTTTTCGGGTATCAGACTTTATTCTTTATTGTCGCAATTCTTTTTATAATCAGCTCGTTTCTCATCATTCCCATTTCGAATTTAAGACAGGATAATACGGATGTGACGCAGAAACGGAGTTGGGCGTTTTTCAAGAACCGTATATTCATTTTTTCAACCCTTCTGTGGTTCACGATTAACACTTTAGTCTTTATTACCCAGATTTTTGTACCTCTGTATCTCTCTGACCGGTTTGGGCTGATTGAAGCACAGATCGGAGCTCTAGGTTCAATTACGAATGCATGTGGAGCTGTCATTGGTCCCATATTGGGTTGGCTTGGAGATCGGTGGTCTTATACAGGTTCGTTAACATTACCAATTGTAGGGACATTAGGATTTTATGGGCTCCTGATTGCGATTCCGAATGCAGCATTTCTCCCCTTTGTCTATGGGTTCCGTGGTCTCGTCTATGGATTAAATTCACTCACAAATGCGATATTATCACATTATATTCCAAAAGTTCAACTCGCAGATTCCTTATCCGCGTATTATCTTATTGGAAGGACTCTCACACCCATTACACCAATTATTGGGGGCATTGCCTTTGCGTATAATGCGTCATTACCGTTGATGGTTTCCACGTTATTGATGCCTATTGCTCTCATTTTCTTGATACTTCTCCATCGAGCTAGTGGAAAGACAAAGCGGATTGAAAGAAAAGAAGTGGAGGAAGTTCCGAGTATTGTAAGAGAGGAATTGCATCCTCCGGTCTGACAGTTAAACGTATTCTTCGAAAACATGTCCGGTGATAGCCACCGCCACCCGGTTTAACCCGTATATCTGATAGAGGGAGGTTTCGATTTCTTTGGAAATGGTGAGGGCATCGTCGGGGTGTCCGTTTTCAGCCATCGCTTTGACGATTCTTAATTGTTCAACACTCCGGGCTTTCTTCCGTTCTAATTCACGTGTGACGTCAAGGGCGTCCTGATACCGTTCAGCTCTGGTAAGAACATGGGCAATTTCAGTAAGGGCAGCAATTCGTGATCCTTTGATTTCCAAGCGCATCGCAATCTGGATAGCTTGTTTCATCTCGCCTAATTCTGCCAAGCCGCGAGCTACTTCGATTAGGGCGTCTGGTGGAATATCGTCATCCATTCGTTCTGTGACTTGTATCGCTTTCTTGATTTCCTGGGCTTCGACCAGTTCACCAACAATTTTGGAGATTAATATTGCCCGGGCATATCGATTATCGATGTTTCCGATTAGCGCTAATGCCATGGATTCTTTTCCATCTTCAACGAGAGCGCCAACAAGAGGAGCTAGGATAACGGTTTGATGGTCTTCGTTATTTACTGTGCCGAACAGTTCGAGTGCTTTGGGGAGTTCACGCATTCGAACTAGGGAAGCACACACTTCGCCCAATGCTTCTGGTACCCACCCTTCATCTTCAATATTATCAAGCAGGTTTAGTGAATCAGAAATGCGATTGTTTTTTGCCAAGGTGACGATGGCACTACTTAGTACTCGACCTGCTTTTTCCGTATCTCCAAGTTTCTCAGCTACTTGAACTGCTGCTGTAATTTGTCCTTTGATTGCAAGGGCTTCAGCAACTGCGGCTTGGGATTGTAAGCGGCGAGTTTTGCTTTCTATTTTCTCAACGACTTCTAATGCGTCATCAACCTTTTCCAAGGCGGCAAGTGATCTAGCGATTCCATCTAAAACATAATCGCGATCTTCTTCATCTTTTAAGCTCAAAGCCAGTTCGCTAGCTTCCTTGTGTGTTTGACATCGTCCTAAGGCTTTACCGACAATTGTGAGTGCTCGCCAGCGGGGATTACCGGGATTCACACCCTTGGCTAAGGCCAACGCTTCATCACATAATTCCATTGACGCGTGAGCAGAACAAATATCGGCTTTAGCCAACTGCTGATCTTCTTCATTAAGATCTTGGGCCATTTTACTGGAATCACGAAGAATTTGTCGTGCTTGTCCTTCAGGAGTGTCGTCTTTCTCTTTCTTGTCCTTTTTCGATTTGGTTGCCTTCGATGCCTTTTCTTTTTCTTTTTTCTTATCTTTGGATGACATCGAATCCCCTTAATCAAATCATCTTCGTACTTGCGAGTATAAAAAACAGTACATAATTTCCTTTATAGTATTTTGCCGATATTCAGGTGAACGAATATTCAATGCAGGACATTTCAATGTCACAGGAATATTTTCACGTCATTGTTAGTTCTGTGAACTAAAAGCCTACAAGAACACGTATCACTCCCCTAGTTTCAGACACGATTAGTTCCGGTCTTGGTGTTTAAAGACTAGCAGTTTGAATGCGTGATGGCATTTTCTGGGCAGTTTTGCACACATGCACAGCACTCGACACATGCATCGATGTTGGGCGCCGTGGCCTTACCATCGACAATTTCAAAGACATCAGAGGGACACACATCTTTGCAGACGGCAGCCCCTGTACATTTATCGTAATCGACTTCGAGGGTGAAATCCCCTTCTTCATTCTTCCATGTTTTTATGGTCATTATCTGGGAACACCCCTACCAGGATTAGTAGTGGTTTTTAATGACCTTCTTGGAAGTCCTTAAAACTTTACCTTTTTTCTCATAAACCATTTACAATGTGTTTAGATACGAGTGAATCGTTTTAGCACAATTAAACATTGCAGCGTCGTTGAAACAAGATCATCGGAATCATCTGAGGAGAGCCAGTGCCCTTCCGGTCTTTGAAGCGCAATCATCGCAGTGATGAGGTGTTGAACCACAGGATCATCCTTTGGCGCTCCAGCCCAATAAAGACATTCTAATGCCCAGCTAAGATCAGTAGCATCCCAGTCAGTATGTTGATTGAGAATGGCAAGGGCTGATTG
>Ga0111192_1001_pt1 | contig 81445 bp, 50 predicted proteins | sample DeeMarSWOR324_28_FD_80360 | JGI IMG/M metagenome (GOLD analysis project Ga0111192, IMG submission 80360) | bacterium SM23_57 | reverse complement strand
ATTTATTTTATTGCTACTTTTTGAAGGACCAAAAAGTAGCCCAAAAGTCCTCCGGCGAAATAAACTCGTCCGGCAGCTGCCGGACTCAAACAGAATTTCGCCGGTTAATAAACATACGCTTATGTCAATTATCTTAGGTACACATTTTTATGATGAACCATAAATTTATCTTTAAAATTAAATTTAGCAATCCCTTATGATGTTCCCGTTTTGAATACTATCGAACATGAAGTCCCTAAGATTACGATTTGAGAAGGTGTTTTAATCTCAAGAATTGCAGCATTAGAAAAAACTTAATAATTAGTTGTTTTCCAGTTCTACATTTCTGATGCTCAACCAGAGAATGAAAGACACAACACAGAAATAATTAGAGACAGGTTGTTAATCATCATTTGATAAAGAGCATTTTCTTCGTTCTGACAATTCCATTCTCAAACTCGATACGATAAAAGTAAACACCCGTTGAAATCAGCCTGCCCTCTTCGTCCTTACCATTCCAAGTTACTGTGTATTTTCCCGCACTCTGTTCTTCACTGTCGATAAGCGTCATCAATTGCCTACCCAGAGAGTTGAAGATTGTCAGAGTGACCTTTTCTGATTTCGGCAGGGAGTAGACAATGTTGGTCGTTGGATTAAAGGGATTGGGATAATTTTGAAATAATTGAAAGTCATCAACATAGGTATATTCTTTAATAGAGGTTACAAAGTTACTCTCAAAAGCCCCAAGATCAGGTGCTGCCCCGTTATAAGGGAATCCCAAATCTACTCCAGCATTAATTAAATCGCTACCCTGTGCGAGGTGTAATAGTTCGATTTCCGGTAGGTTACCATTGGTTTGGCGAGCTGCAGAAGCTAAATCGATATCCATACTTAAAAAATCATCAGCCGTTACTATAAATGGTGGAAGCCAGCTATTGGTTTCCTGTACGGCAAAGGTTCCCAGCTGAACGTTACCATCATATGAGACACAGTTTTTAACCGTCAATGCTTGCCCGGGATTGAGTTGACGTTGAATTCTATAGTTGGCTACCAGGTTATTATAACCTGTGCAATTATATAAAGTCATTGAGCCTACATTATTATTCTGATCGAATCCTTTGTTTTTATTACCAAAAGCCACACAATTAATTAGCATAACATGATGCATCAGCAAATCACGATTGCTGTTGTCACCTCCTCCCATTTTAAAGCCGTTGCCATTTGCTTGCGAGCCAGGATCAGTGCCATCTTTCAGATAGCCATTACCCCAGGTCCAGCAATTTTCAATTGTTGTGGTCACGTCATCGGCACCGCGCAAATAGCCATCCCAACCATCATCGCAATTTCCCCAAGCCCGGCAGCCGTAAAAATAGTTATTGCTACCAACCGCAAGCTTCGGGGCAAAACCATCCGCATCAGCATAATCCGGAGGATCAGCATTATAGTACGAGTCACAGTTTATAATTCTGTTATTCGCAGAACCTACACTTAGTTGCAGGCCAGTATCTCTGTTTTCATAAAACTGACATTCCTCTATAATGTTATAGGAACCAAAGTTGATGTCCATACCGTTGTCGCCAGCACCTTTTATTTGCAATCCTTTGATATGCCAGTAATTCGCCTGCAAGCTAATGCCTTTTGATCCACCCAATTGTGCTGAAAAATCAAGAATGGGTACCTCACCTTTGTATGCAGTTAAAGTATAAAACTGACTTTCCGAACCGTTTTTTACCGCAGTTATCATTATCGTATTTGTGATTTCATAAACGCCACCGCGAGCATAAATTGTATCGCCGGGCATGGCTTCTAAAATGGCTTTTGTAAAAGTACCGAAGGGCTGTTCTATTGTCCCGGGATAGTCATCATCGCCATCTGGAGCAATATATAGTTGAGCATAAAGGCAATTCGAAAAAATTAGGACAGACAAAGTGAAAAGTACAACTTTATTCAGCATATAAATACCTGCAAGAAGGTGTCAATTTTGATAAAAAAACCGGTCGCACAAGGCGACCGGCTCAATGAATTCATTTTTATAATAATGGTTACTTCATCAAAACGAGTTTTCGCACCGAAACGAAATCTCCTGCCGTCATCCGGTAATAATAGACACCACTTGCGAAATCACGGGCATTCCAGACGATCGTGTATGCACCAGCTGTGTGTTGATCATTAACCAATTCTGCTACCTCGCGTCCCATCAAATCATATATTTTTACAGTGACTTGAGCCTTTTCCGGTACATCATAGCGGATTGTTGTGGATGGATTGAAGGGATTTGGATAGTTTTGGAACATTGCAAACTCCGTCGGGATTTCTTCTGGTGATGGCTCCTCAATCGAAGTCGGAATTAGCAGACTTCCTCCTTCATAGGAAATCGAGCCGTTCGGTCCAAGGGTGAAAGGTATGGTATTGTCGAACACACCTGCAACCAATCTGAGCACTCCATTAATCGTTGTTTCCTGAGACAGCGCTACACCCGCTTCATTGTCAATCACTAAATCGTTTACAATAGTTGGCATAAGAGTGCCGGTAACCTGTGCAGTAGTTCCATTAAAGGTATAATTTGCTCCTTCATCAAGGGTAACATCACCGCCAGTCTGAATAGTACTATCTATCCCACCTTCATTTGCAGTTGCCAGAGTCGCTCCTTCGTTCAATACGAAGAGACCTTCACCACCCAATTCACTCGTTCCAAAATCAAGTGTCGTACCACTAGCAACTTCGATAGGTAATCCTCCACTTCCATAATCCACGTTGGTAAGTTCTATATTTTGCACTCCTTCTTTGTCGAACACAAACCAGGCATTTGTTGGATTTGAATTTCGTGTGGTGGCATCAGTTATCGAAAAATCCCCTTCATGCATATACCAGCGTGTGGAACCAGAACCATCTCCCTGTGAACCTCTTGACACAGAAAAGGTTCCGCCGGTAACGACAACATTACCATTGTGATGTACTATAAAAACGGTAAGTGCATTGCCTGTACCCTGGGTTTCAAACGAGCCATCCTCCACAAGGACATCACCCATGATGGTTACAATTGATGTGTCTCCGGCTGAGGCTGATGTTAATCGCCAGCGAGACCCTCCTGTATTCAGAACTCTGATATCTCCGCCGATCGTGACATCATCCAGAGCCATATCGCGGTTTGAGGCCAGATCAGGTGTATTAAAGGTAATATTGTGATAATTCTGATTTCTATTGCCCGGAGCAGAATCAATCGTACCAGTCATCAATAAGGTAGAACCTTCATTCCAAATTCCACTGGGAATGCTTCCTCCGTTCCGCGCATGATCGTAAACTGAACCGGACTCGAATACCAATGGGGTAACAGCATCAAGTTCACCTTTATTAACTATCGTACCGTTGATCGATCCAGCGTCGGCGGTTATGCTACCTGCCGTGTCAATTTGTATGACTGCGCCTGAAGATATTACCACTCCCATAACCGAAAGAGTATCATTAAAGGAGACTCCTGCGGGATTTGCGATGGTCAATGTTCCGATTGAGTCGGGTAGTAGCATACCCGGTACCTGTGCTAAGGTACCATTAAAGGTGAAGTTGGATTCTTGGTTCAGCGTTATAACACCAGTGTTTTGCAGGGCTCCATCAAGTCCATCCACATGCCCCGTGGCTAATGTCGCTCCGGCAGAAAGGATGAAATTACCTTCACCAGCAAACACAGTCGTGTCCATATTCAGCGTTGCAGCGCTATCCACCTGAATAGGTAGACCACCACTTCCATAATCCACATTTGAAAGGATAATGTTTTGAACACCCCCTTCTTTTGCAAATACGAAAGTAGCTCCATCAGGATTCGAATTCCGGGTGGTCGCGTTGGCTATCAAAAAAGTATCAGCTTCAAGCAAATACCATTTGGTGGTGCCAACACCGCCCTGAGTCCCTCTACTCACGGCAAAGGTTCCACCTGTAACTTTGACATTGCCATGGTGGAGGACTTCAACAACCGTTGGGCTTGAGGTACCCTGTGTTTCGAAGGAGCCATCCTCAACAATAACATCTCCCATAATCGTGACTGCTCCTGAGTCTCCTCCAACTAATCGCCAGCGAGCTGAACCTGTGCTCAATACCGTAATATCTCCGCCAATGGTGTGGTCGATCAGGTCTAAATCACGATTTGAGAGTAGACCGGGTGTATTAATAGTCAGGTTGTAATAATCTTGCCCTCTATTCCCAGGTGCATTGGAGGTTATCCCTGTAAACAAAGCAGTTGAGCCTGTTTCCCAGATGGCTGTTGGTACATCACCACCATCACGGGCGTGTTCATAAACTCCGCCATCAATAAAGGTCAGTGTTCCAGCTACAAAGATTACACCTTCATTAATAAGAAGGCCGTTCGCTTCAAAATTTTGGTTTATTTGCAGTATTGTCGAATCAGCCACTTTAAAGTGAATGTCACCACCACTATATGTAACATTTTCAAAAGTGATTTGCTGAGTGTCACTTTTGGCGAACACAAACTTTGCATTTCCAGGAGTCGGATTAGAATTTCGAGTCTCCGCATTCGACATGGAGAAATTCCCCTCATACAAATACCAGGTGGTGGTACCCGAGCCGTTACCCTGTGAACCTCTGGAAACAGAGAAGTTTCCGCCGGTAACGTCTATATTGCCATAGTGATGGACAATGAAAGTTGTAAGTGCATTACCTGTACCTTGTGTTTCAAATGACCCATCTTCAACAATTACATCCCCCATTATGGTTACAATAGATGTATCTCCACCTGATGCTGATGTCAACCGCCAACGAGCACTACCTGTGTTCAATACCGTGATATTTCCTCCTATGACAACATCGTCCAAGCCCATGTCCAGATTTGATGTCATATTGGGCGTATTGAAAGTGATGTTGTAATAGTTCTGATTTCTATTTCCCGGAGCCGAACTTACACTGCCGGTCATCAGAAGAGTTGAGCCCGCTTCCCAGATAATATCTGGAATGCTTCCTCCATCCTGGGCATGGTCATAAACAGCCCCATCCGTAAAAGTAAGAGTTCCAAGAGCATCAATTTCTCCTTCGTTGCTCAAAAGACCGTTGACCTCAAAATCCTGGGTAATTTGCAGGACAGTAGAATTAGCTACTTTATAATGGATATCACCACCGCCATATGTTACGTTATTAAATGTGATCTGCTGGGTATCGGCTTTTGCAAAGACAAATTTTGCATTTCCCGGAGTCGGATTAGAATTTCGTATCTCCGCATTCGACATGGTGAAATTCCCTTCAAATAAATTCCAGGTGGTTGTACCTACGCCGCTTCCCTGCGAGCCCCGTGAGATACCAAAGGTTCCGCCTGTAATATTAAGATTACCATAATGATTGATTTCAACAACGGTTGGGCTTGAGGTACCCTGTGTTTCGAATGATCCATCCTGGAGATTAACATCACCCATAATCGTGACGGTACCCGAATCTCCCCCAACCAGTCGCCAGCGAGCTGATCCGGTACTGATTATTGTGATATCTCCGCCAATGGTGTTGCCATCCAGACTCAAATCACGGTTTGAGAGCAGACCCGGGGTATTCAGAGTGAGATTGTAATAATCCTGACCCCTATTATCGGGAGCATTGCTGGTAATACCGGTAAATAAAGCAGTTGAGCCAATCTGCCATGTAGCCGTGGGTACTCTACCGCCATCCCGGGCATGTTCGTAAGTACTGCCATCACCAAAATCCAATGAACCACTGGTAACCTCGATAATGCCGGTATTCGTTTCCACTAAAGATCCTGTAATAGTCACAGCAACATCCACCCGTACTGTATCTTGATCATCTACAGTTATTGTTTCGCTTCCGGTTGGGGGACTTCCTGCCGGTTCCCAGATTGTCCCGTTAAACGTCTCCCAGGTCGATGCTTCACTCCAGTTCCCTGTTGCAACCGAACGGAAGTCTCCCGTCTGCTGTGAGAAGGCATACCCGAACAAGAACATTCCGATAAATGCCCCAAAAATTACGTATCTTGTTATTTTCATAACGCTCTCCTAAATATTATTATGACTTATACGATTAATTATTCTGCCTTACTTCCTTTAAGACAAATTTAATTGTGATAATGCCTGAATTTATCGCATGGGATGATCAAGTCAATCATCTTAGTAACACCATTTGTTTTATACTTACCTCATGTCCTGCTTGTATGCGGTATAAATATACACCGGAACTGAGATTTGTGGCATCAATCAGCAGTTCATGTCTGCCAGCATTTATTCGACCATCTATAAGGGTAGCCACCTCCTGACCTAGCAAATTAAATATGTTCACAATCACATGACATGCAGAAGGTATACCAAATCGTATGGTAGTCGAAGGATTGAAAGGATTGGGATAGTTTTGTTCCACAAAGAAAGATTCCGGGATGTTTAGTTCCTGTGATTCAATCGAGACTGGGATCATGAGACTTCCTCCTTCAAACGAAATCGATCCGTTCGGCCCCAGTGTAAACGGTATTGTATTATCGAACACACCTGAAATAAGTCTGAGTACACCGTTAATGGTTGTTTCCTGCGATAGTGTTACTCCTGCAGAATTATCGATTACCAGATCACTCACGGTTGTCGGCATTTGTGTGCTTGTAATTTGAGCAGTTGTACCGTTAAACCCATAACTGGACCCTTCCGCAAGAGTTACCTCCGCTTCGACAGCAGAAAAAATCTCATCAACACCTCCCGCAAGGGAAGTCATTAATGTTGCACCTTCATTCACTATAACAATACCGTTGCCCGAAAGTTTACTATCTCCCATATCGAGAGAGGTGCCGCTACTTATTTCAATAGGAAGCGCGGTTAAGGTATTTCCTTCCCCTAAGGTAAAGTTCTGTAGACCCTGTTTGGCAAAGAAAAACTTGGCACCACCTGGCGTTGCAGTTGAACTCTGCGTTGTTGCATTCGACATGGAAAAATTACCTTCATAGATATACCATGTGGTAGTCCCATTTGGTTGAGAACCTCGCGAAATCGAGAAGTTACCACCAGTCACCTCGATATTACCATAATGATGGACAATGAAAGTTGTTTGAGCATTGCTGGTTCCCTGTACTGAAAACGTACCATTCTCAACAAAGATATCACCCATAATCGTAACAATAGCGGTATCTGTGGCCAGTACCGATGTCAAGTACCATCGAGCATATCCGGTATCAATAACTCGTATATCACCACCAATGGTATTGTCGTCTAGATTCATATTAAGATTTGAGAGCAGACCAGGTGTATTAAATGTCATGTTGTAATAATCTTGACCTCTGTCATCAGGAGCGGTTGCCGTAACGCCTGTCATATAGAGAGTCGAGCCCTCTTCCCAGGTAGCGATCGGTATTTTGCCGGCATCACGATCATGTTGATACGTACCACCATTGGCGATAGTGAGATTATCATTCCCTTCGACAATTCCCTGATTGATAAGCGTATCAGTAATAGAAATGGCACCATCTACGAATACTGAGTCCTCACTTAGTACTGTGATAGTTTCAGAGCCTGTTGGTGGGCTACCAATGGCCACCCAAGATGCGCCATTAAATCGTTCCCAAATCTGGGCATTATTCCAGTCGCCACTGTTGCGTGTTCGGTAATCCCCAACCGACTGGGCAATGAGGGACGTCGATATAATCAGACTCAGGATGGATATGCACTTGGTAATTCCATGCATGATATACCTCCTTTTATAAGTTAACGAAAATGATTATAATTTTGTATAATAACCAGCTTTCCCAGAGCTGAATATTTATCATGCCAATTTAAAGGGAGTTCAAAGGGCTTTCCAAGACATTTCCTATCATTGTAAGCGAAATGAATCAATCCATTAATTCTTACCTTGAAATCAGAGAATTATTTCGTCCTATTTGTACCTGACAATAATATTTTTAAGACCTTTTGAAGCACCCTTATCTCCTGTTAAGGCATCCACGGTATCTCATACAATAGTTGTGCAGCAATGATGTGTCGCCTTTCACTGTTCTTGCTAATTGCGCTTGCCCAAATATCTTCATATTTCATTAAAGAATATTCATATGTTACATTCAAACTTAATCCAGAAAAGAATACCCCAATACCGGCGGAGTAGACTGTATAAGTTACCGGTTCACCTATGATATGATTTCCTTCGGGTTCAAAAACTTCTGCTTCACCCCGCATTCCTCCGCGTAATGCAAACCACTGTGTGATCATGTATTCGGCACCTAAATGGAAGAGTGAAGCTGAGAGCCACGGGGACGTTTCTATACCCTCCGAATCAACATACCGAACAGATTGGTAGGGACGGAATTCATACTCCAGACCCACGGTCAGATTTTCCGAAATGCTAAGTGCGAGACCGATTGTTCCACGCCAGGGAAACTTCAATTTGTCCTCACCCTGAATAGTGTAACGCGAAGGTGTACCGGTTGTGTCCGTTAGAACTTGCATGGTATATTTTCGAGTTACGGTTGTCGGCGGTTTCACCGAAAATCCGATGCTTACATAACGACCTGTGACCATACTACTAAGGGTAAACTCTCGACCGCTATAATCAGACTTACCTGTTTTTGTAATTGTGTTATATACTGAGTCTATTCGAAAAGCATTCGAATAAAAGGTGAGGTTCCCCCTTGCGACCTCCTGTTCATAATCGTCACTACTTCCCTTTAAAATCATACCACTTAATCCAACGGCAAGGTTATACTTCTTCACACTTCCTGCCAATGCAAAACCATACCCTTGGATGGATCCTTTACGGGAGCGAATTGACTGGAGCCATTCGACCTCAATGGGATTATCATCGGTCGGACGCATTGTGGGAAGTGGGCGTTGCGATAAGATCGCAGGAGAAAGTACATTATTATTCTGATAATAGTGATTCAATTCGGCGTATTTGATGGCTCCGATTCCTGCCACGATTTTTACACTTTCCCATGATACCGGAACGGCAAGTTGTGCTTGAACAGGTATTTTGCCATCGGTAGATCGAGACCAATTCGGATCAATGTCATCGAACGGTCTTTGTACGGTGTCCTGAGCGGTAAAACCAGGAAGGGTTGTATCTGGATCCGGAATTTGATCTGCCAGACCCTCTAAGAGGAGGCTAAGATTCGAATAATATCTCACCGGTGCATAGTTTTGTTCTTGGTTTAAGTCTTTGGAATACATTAATCCACCCAGTGAGATTTGTGTCCCCTGTATCGATGGAAGGGTCGCGGGATTCTGAAACATCAATCCAATATCCTGTTTTACACCGATCGTGACACCTCCCATTGCCCTTCCTGCAGCAGAATGCAGCATATAGCGATTGAATCCTTGAAAAGTCAGGGTTCCACCATATCCCTGAGCGGAAAGCGGTTGTATTTCAAGAATCGGAATGATGTACAAGCTTAAAACCATCAATATAATCTTTAAATCTTTCATGGCAGGATAAGTCCTATACTAATCCGCTGAACATTTCCGAGATAGACTCCCATATCTCCATAACTATAATCGGCCGACAGCCGGACACCTTCGATGGCATGTTTGATACCGGCTCCGAATGTTAATCCATCAAAATCATAATTGAATTTATAACCCCCTCGTAGGGCAAAAAAACCACCATACTCATATTCCACCCCAACATGTAATTGCTGTGCATAATCATTGGGATGGAATATATCGGAGGCTACACTGAGTCGGTTCTCATTTATTCCAGAACGTAAAAGCCCTTCAGATCCGATTACATTTGCCCCAACACCGAATCGAAACAAAAGTGGTACGGGATTCGATTCTTTTGCATATTTTACATCTGCTCCGAAGTTTTGTACTGCAGAGCCAATATAAATAGAGCGAAAACCTGTATTGTAGCGAATTCCAAAATCGAACAATAGACCGTTAGCCCAGGTCTTTACCTCTTCAAACATACCCTGTCTGATCTGAGCAATCACCTTTTGACCATTGAACAATGATTCATATGCATACTTCATGCTAACACCTACTGAAAATTTATCTGTCAGGTGGCGTGCATATGATATACCGACCAGATAACTAAATGGTCTGAAAGTATTTCCGGTCAATCCTGGATTGGTGGGATCACTAATAAAAGGGCGTTCATTGGTTGTTTCTTCAAACTCACCGAAATCAATATACTGGGCCTGTATTCCGATAGATCCAAATCCTTGAATCTTTAGCGCAAAGGAAAGTGCACCCTGCTGAGCATCGAACAACCAGTTTATATAGGTGGTAGAGAATTCCATATTATCGAGGTATGCCAATCCGGCTGGATTCCAGAATATCGCCTCTGCCCCAGTTGCCCAGACTGTATAAGCTTCACCTAGAGCTGTGGCACGTGCACAGGGCATTACTTTCAAAAACTGCATGGAAGTACTTCCCACTTTCTGTGCATACGATGTGGAAGTGAAAAGAATTCCAGTTAAAACTATAAGAAAAAATCGTATTTTCATAAAACTCATAATCGTTCTACCATCAATAGTTCAATTAATGGATGATGACAAACTTGCCGTCGGACATTGCTCCGCTTTCGCGGTCTTCCACAACAAAGTAATATATGCCCGAGGCGATTATTTGATCATTGATGCTAAGTTGATACCATGGATTACCATAAGTTTCTTGTTCGTGCTCAATCGTTCTAATCAACTGTCCAGTATAAGAGAAAATCCTGATGGTGCAGCGCTTGGTCAATCCCACAAACTGAATCCTGTCTCCTATTTCTCCCCCCGGATCGGATCCGCTCAAGCCACTCGTCACAACAAGTGGATTCGGGATGACATAAACTTTACCGAGTGTTTCAGCAGGGGGCGCCTGTGTTTCATGTGTGGTCAGGTTTGTCATACCACTTCTCCCTCCCAGTTCATCTACCGAGACAACGGCATAGGAAACATTATCACCGAGGTTGCTTTCAGGATCAACAACAACATATTCCCCATCGCTAAAATAATCCGGATCTCCCGGGAATACGGAGTCTATGACCGTCCAGGGACCTAGTGGATGAGGAGCGTGCAACACCTCATAATGGCTTAAGCGAGCATGCAGTCTGGGTGTATCAAATGATTCTACCTGTGATCCCCAAATGATCTTGTTTGCCGCAGCGCGTGTATCTTCGATACGAATTACTGGAGCAGGAAACGGAATGGCAATGGTGTTATATCGGCCGGTGGGAGGTTCTTCTTCTGGTTTATATTGCAGGGTGTCGTATTTAGCCAACGGACGACCGGTGTAGATTTCAATGGCACGATCGGCAACATCCCGTATTGATACCACACCCGGGGTCACATACCATGGTAGTGGATGATTTTGGAGATAGTTACTTCCGATATAATTTTTACTCCCCAAGAAATCGTATTGCAAAGTATCGTACCAACTTGGCACCGGGCTGAATAAAAAACCTGCATCCACACCGGCACGAACGATTCCGCCGAGATCTGTATATATTCTGTCATTCGCCACACCCGGACCGTAACCTGCAACCTCTGCCACTGAAAATTGCATCGTTTTGCCCGGGGGCAGGATATATGGGTAAAAACCATACGCACGTGAAACTGGCTGCCACCAAGAGAGATTCGCCGAAGTCCTTGTACGCCCCTTCCAGTATTCCCACAGGTTTGGTTCAAACTGGTCAGCAAAATCTGTCGAATCCCCAACTCCCTCCCAAATACCTGTTTTTCGCCTGAGGGTGGGATCCATCCAGGTTCCGGTTTTGGTATCTCCAGGGAGATTACCATTTTCATAACGAAGGAGAAACGGTTGCTTCGCTTTACCGTTTTCATCCCACATTCCTGCACTATCAGCTCGAACAAGAAAAACCTGCTCTGTTTGATCTTTGCGACTTAAATGCTCATAGTCATAATGCAACACCATTATTCCCACAGCCTGGGGTGAATTCAATCCTCCCCTGTTTCCTGTTGTCGACCACTGTTCAAATAATTCAGGATCGGGAAGACCATCCCGCTCATGGTTATAACTCATCCAGCGCTTCAAATCGAATCGGGTAAAATGGTCACCCAAGCCATCTGGTGGTTGACCGCGATAGGCACCTTCCGACCAGGCACCATGATTGCGCTGGTAACCGAACATGGATGGGGCAAAGGTATTAGCAAAAGTAATGAACAGATCGGTAATGGTATCGTTGGTTACATTTTCAAACTCATATTCATAGATGATAAAGCTGTCATAACCCGGATAACTCCATGCACGGCTGGTACGCGATACCCTGATACCAACAGGCGTATCCCAACGGGAGATAATAATTTCTTCTGCTTCATCTGGATTAAAAGCCGGATTCAAGTCACCATTTGCCAACACAGGAAAATTTTCTAATTTCTGTAATTCAATGGGAGTACTGTAAACGCCCACTACCGGGACAGGATCTCCGCTTGTATTGGATGTTGCACCACAAAAGGCGTAGACTCTGCCGTTTGGCCTGGTTCCGGCAATCCAGATCCCGCTTCCGAAAGAGTTGTGTTGACCCGGATAATTTACCCGATCCAGCACCATTCTGGAATATGGTGGCCATTCCATAGAGGGACTGCTCGGTTGTACAGTTCCTCCGGCATTGTATGCTCTGCCTAATTCTCCGGTGTTATACACAGCCTGGTGAAGCATTCCACGCCTGTGTACTCGCCAATCACGTAGCTGCGAATATCCATCGCTGAATGCGATAACCAACAAAAGGATAATGAATCCGATACGTTTCATATTTTCTTCACCGATATTCTAAAACTCGAAAACGATTCCGAAGCTAAAAGACCTCGGTCGATTACTGTAAATTAAAAACGACTGATCCACGCTAAACGGTCCCTGTCTTCCTTTATCCCACCAATACCGAATACCGTTTTCCTTGTCATCAATAGGATATTGTTCATAATATTGAAGAGGAAGGTTGGGATTAGTGGGTGTGGGTCTATCGAACAGATAGTCGTAATTTAGGATTTTGTTATTGAACATATTGAACACTTCCATGTAGATAATCATCCTTGTATCAAAGAAATCTCTGATTGTCTTCGTTAGTCTTAAATCGGTATTATATTCCATCGGTGCACGTTTCACATTAATGAGCCTGATATCAAAAGGAGATGTGTAGGGTCTACCACTCCTGATGGAAGAATATACCGAAACATTGAAGTCTGAGAATATCTTTAAGCCGAGAATGGACGGTCCCCAATTTTGTCTGGTTACATAGCTGGCAGTAATAACTAAATTATGGGTACGGTCGAAATCTAAAAGGATATCACGGGTTGGTACGTTTGTTAGATCAGTTGTGACAACCCCTGACGTGTCACGATTTAAAATTGGGGTCGCAGCCGTGGCAGTTGCGCTTTTACCGGTTGCGTAACTGTATTGATAATTAATTGAACCGGTGAGTAATCCTCTTCTCTTATTCAACATTATCCTGAATCCTCGAATATCGGCGTAATCAAGGTTGAAATAGGAACTCACCAGATAGCCCGCTCGTTCATCGATAAAATCTGATTGCTGAATGAGATTCTTAACGTCCTTGTAGTAACCACTGACATCTAAGGTAAATCCTTCACCGAGCGCCTGCACTACCCCGATATCGTAGCTATTGGTCGTTTCTGGTTTTAGTCTTGGATTACCCAAAATCAGAGGATCGTTTAAACGTTGTCCAAGCCGTTTTGAAACGATGTATTCAAAAGACGGTCGTTGCATAAAAGCACCGTAGTTTAGATGGAATACCGTAGTCGCTGATATCGGAAATGAAAAACCCAATCGTGGTTGCAAGCGAGCATGAACAGGTGGTTTCTCCGTTGGTACGCTTGATGGATCGAATCGACCTAAAGAATCGGGATTTCCAAAGGGGGTAAAAGGATCAGGGTAATAATTCACTCCCGAGTACCATAAATCAAATCGCAAACCTACATTTGCTATCAATCCTTCAAATTCCATTTTATCCTGAATATATGCTGCAGCCTCTATGGGATGCGCTGTGTATCGTTCAAGTTCCCTGTTTGTTCGCACGTCCAAAAAGTTCGAAACATCAATAAGATAAGAATTTAATTGTACACCGGTATTGAACAAGTGTGCCTTGGTGATTTGACTGGTAAATGAACCGTCAAATGATATCGTCCGAGTTTTCTCTTCCGTGAACTCGTCATAGCCAGCTTGATAATCGATCCGATCAGGGGAGTTGTTATTCGGGTAGGATATCGTTTGGTTCACCCAGTTAAAATTTACCGAATCGGGAAGTACATCGGGGACTGGGGTAGCACCGAGTTTATTGTTGGTGAAAAGCGAGTTCAGTTTCAATTCATAGTATGTACTCGGACTCAGTGTCTTGGAAAAACGAGCACCGAGCTGTGTGTTGAATCTTTTTCTTTCCCGGATACCGGTAATCCGATCCCACAGCCAACGTTGATATCCACTGACACCATTTGAACTCGGAAACACATTATCATTCAGTTGTGTAAAACCACCACTAAGACGAAGAACCATCTCCTTACCAAGATCGGTGACCACATTACCCATCGCCTGATACTCTAGATTTGGTCTTTCTGTGGGAAAAACAGTAGATTGTTGGTTTGCTCGCAAGGCCATGAACATTCTCATTCTCTTATTAATGGGTCCTCCTAATGCAGCTTCAAGGGAGTAATCCACTTCTTTGCCATATGTTCGACCTATGTCTCTCCTCGTCTGATCCCAGAGAGCCTGTGCTACTGCCAGTTGGACGAGTGTATCTCCAGCAAAACTGCTGGTGAGTCCGGAAGCCATCGATCCATAATATGGCTGCCTCTGGTCAGAACCGGGATCTCCGGTTAACCAGATTTCTTCGTTTTGTAGTAGTTTGATATAATCATTTGCGTTCGGATCGAATACACTCGGTCCAAAATGTTTCCGGCTAGGTACCCGCATGCGTGATTCAAATCTGGTTCGCCAGACATGTCTGTCTCCCTCTTTCATGGAGATATTAACCACTCCGGATTGTGCATTACCGTATTGCGCACCAAATCCGCTGGTGATCACTTCAACTTCCTCAACACCGCTCATAATTGGCAGAAACGCGGAAGAGCGATCCAGTGGATTGACAATTCCCATGCCCTGCAGCGTATAATATTCCTCGCCTTCCCGTCCTCCTCTGAAGTGTCCGTCAACAATGTCAGAAGTGAGATTCAGGACATCACCGATATCTCTCACACCCGGCAGCGTCTGTATATCGTCAAACCGGACAATTGCGCTGGTTGACGTCTTATCCCGTTCCACATCGGGTCGCTCCGCTACCACAACCACCTCATCCATTTCAAGTATCTCATCCACAAGTTCGAAATCTATTTGAGTTGTTTTTCCGGCATTCACCACAACACCGACAACTTTCATAGTTTCAAAGCCGATCATGATCGCTCGTAGTTCATATTTTCCTGGAGGGATATTCAAGATGTAGAATTCACCATTTTCATCGGCGGCTGCTCCCATTCCTGTGCCAACAATAACTACATTTGCCCCGGGCAACGGCTCACCGGTTTCAGCCTGTGAAACAGTCCCAGCTAGTTTCCCTACAGTTTGAGCAGAGAGGGTGCTCAACCACAGGAATAGCATAAGAGAAGTAAATAAGCAAAACCTGGCCAGTAAAAACAGATGATGGAGTCCACCTTCAGTAGCACTCCATCTTATATTGATACACAGCGGGGAACGTATCTCTATCATTCTCTCTCCTATCGGTATAGGAAGTTTTATCGCTGTATTTCAAAAACGGTCACGGGTTCAATACTCTTTTATAGAACTTTGAGTATGCCTGCTTTTTTTATCAAAGACTTTTTTGACCGCTCCTTTTTCAGTTAATTTTGTAATTGACCGTTAATGTACACGCTTTTCATGTTTAGGTCTTTGTAGTACCTGAGCATGTTCCCCTCCTGCACGCCATTAAATCGGCAGTTATCAAGATTAAAGTTTGTAACTGGAGAACGTTCATACCCGACCAAAGAAATTGCATATCTGCTTTTACGACTGGTAACATTGCTTAGATAAATGTCGCGAACAACCGGGGTGTTTTGACCAACATCGCCTTCGCCATAGTTGAAGTTGATTTTTACCACCGCATCACTCACCTCACCAACAGTAACATTACGCAGGTATATATTTTCAACTACACCGCCCCGCATTGAATTGGTTTTGATTCTCAATGCTCTTTCCAGATTCGGGCTATCCATGGTACAGTTCTCCACAAAAACATTGCGGCAACTTCCGGACATTTCACTGCCTATTACCACACCACCATGCCCATCTTTCATGGTGCATCCCTGGATAACGATATTCTCGCTGGCCACCTTCACACGTCGACCATCCGCGTTTCGGCCTGACTTGATGGCGATGCAATCATCGCCCGTGTCAAAGTAACTATTCTTAATCAGGACATTCTTCGATGATTCCGGATTACAGCCATCATTGTTGGGGCCGTAGCTAATAATGTTCACATTTTGCACAATCACATTCTCACACAAGACCGGGTGGATTTCCCACATCGGTGAGCGTTTAATGGTTACACTATCTATTAATACATTCTGACATTTATATGGTTGAATGAAGTTAGGACGCAAATAGTGATTCTCACCAAAGATTCTTTCTTCGACCGGGATACCATCTTCAGCCATACGAAAAAGTTCTGTGCGATCACTATTTTGATTGGGTTCTCCGGCTTTCCACCCATCATTCGAGTTACCTTTCCAGGCCCACCAACTATCCTCTCCAGCTTGTCCATCAAGAGTACCACTTCCGGTGATGGCAATGTTTTCCTGTTCAAAAGCATAGATAAAGGGCGAATAGTTCATACACTCCACACCTTCGAAACGTGTAAGTACCAAAGGCAAATATTTTTGAATGTTACTGCTAAAAAGGATAGTAGCATTTTGGGTTACATGCAAGTTAACATTACTTTTTAAGTGAATTGCACCGGTTAGATAAATACCTGCTGGTACAATAACGCGTCCACCACCGGAATTATGACACACCAGAATCGCTGTCCGGAATGCATCAGTGCAATCAGTTTTACCGTCACCAACCGCCTCGTAATCTATGATATTAAAATCCTGTGCTGGAAAAGTCGGTGGAATGATTTGGGAGAGTATTTGAGGAAGTGCTTCCCAACCTTCTTTGCCAGAAGAATCTGAAACATCGCAAGATACCCACAGATTAAAAATGGCAGAGACCAACCAACACGTTAGGCTAATCCGCATCAAACGCAGGTATCGATTTGTAAATGAAATTTTCACAGTTTAATCTACCTTATTTTTCTGACTATACTTCTCAAGTGTTTCAAGTTCCAAACTGGCGAGAATGAAGGGACCAACAGCTTTAGGATCATTGCTACTTTTAGGTTCACTGACATAATACTCATATGATCCATCACGATAAGGATTACCACCCAAACCCGCTACCGAACATGCCTGATGGATATTTACCAGACCTTCATCATCCACTTCCACGAAATGCTTCAGGATACCTCGATATGCCTTTTGAGCTATAAGAATGTAATTACTATCAATATAATCTTTTTTTACCGCTTTGGTTATTGTATAGACAAACATACATGATGCAGAGGATTCCAAATAATTACCTTCCCTTGAACCTTGATCGACCACCTGGTACCAGAGACCAGTATCAGAATCCTGGAATTGGCATAATGCAGTCACTAATCTATTCAGAATAGCAATAATAACAGGGCGTTTTGGATGGTTCTGGGGGAAAAAATCCAGTACATCCACCAAAGCCATAGCATACCAACCCATGCCTCTGCCCCAGAAATTTGGTGATTGGCCTGTTCCCGGATCTGCCCAAGTTTGCTGCCTGCTTTCATCCCAACCATGAAATAAAAGACCGGTCTTCTCATCACGAGCATGTTTTTCCATCCAGATATACTGATTTGCAATATCATCGAATAACTCTGGTTCGTCGAAAGTCTGTGCAAATTCCGCCAGGAAAGGAGCTGCCATATAAAGACCATCCAGCCACATTTGATATGGGTATATTTTTTTATGCCAAAATCCACCTTCGTTGGTACGGGGATGGGATTTCATCTGTTCCCTCAACAGAAAAATAGCTTTTTTAAACTTCTCATTTTTTGTCTCCCGGTAAAGGGTAAAAAGCACCTTTCCAGGATTGATTCGATCGATGTTGTAGTCCTCCAGTTCATACAGCCAGACGCTGCCATCTTCTTTTACAAATTGTTGATAATAAGATAAAACATATTCAAAATATCGATCTTTTTGGTAAATCTCCCAAACCTGCATGATCGCTTTTAGAACCAATCCTTGGGTATATTCCCATTTTGGTTTATCCCGAAAATCAATCATCCAGGGTTCGGGATTGCGATGCATCACCGATTCTGTCATCATGATAGACCAGGGTTTGGTGTTATTGGATCTGTCAGAATTTGAACAAGCAAATAATATGACAATAAAAAGTATACCCAACCCTACTATACCGAATATAGAATTTCTGAATATCATTTTACCATTGGTGAATCGATCTCTTACATGTTTAGATATTGCCAAAATTCTACTATCATGATATATTGAAGAGATGTTTTTTGATTTAATCATTTCAGAATTTTACCAGATAGCTTCTTAGCTTCAATAATAATATTATTCACATTATGGGTCAAGAATTTTATAGAAAGATTGAATCCTTATAAAATCCATAAAAAAAGGTGGGAGGAATATAACCACTCCCACCCTTCTTTGAAGAACGTTGTACTAAGATTATCGCATCAGGATCATTTTACGCGTCTGGCTGAACTGGTCGACAGAAAGTTTATAAAAATAGACACCGGAAGCGGCATTATAGGCATCCCAGACAATAGTATATTCGCCAGGTGCCATTTTCTGATCTACTAGCGTTGCGACTCTTTGACCAATTATATTATAAATTTCCAGGGTAACTTTATCAGCTTTAGGGATTTGGAAATTTATTTGTGTCGTTGGATTGAAAGGGTTAGGATAGTTTTGGCTCAATGTAAAAGAAGTCGGCTTGTTATTAAAATTACCGTTTTCAATTGCATTAACCATATCAAACCAATTAAGATCTCCAACAGGACCACCAGTAGTAGAACCCGTATAAGCAGCAGATGATGTTGAATAGGAGGCATCCAGTGTGTCGCGGTAATAGATAATCGTGCGGCGATCCATATCATCCGTCGTCTTGTCATAATTATCAGTGTCTTTTGTTTTGTTACCACCCAAAGGATCTTCATACCAGCGCATAAAATTGGTCATCATTTGTGGTATGTCTGCAAGTTCAATGTCTATCTTTGTAAAAGCAGTAGCTGCACCCAACTTGCCTTCAATGTGGTCTGATAAAGGAGGTGCAGGACCAAAATCAAAGTCATCTAAAAATGCCTGACCCGAATCGCTGATCGCAAAATAGTTATTGCTGATATTCCACTGGGTTACATCATTTGGAGCGCTAAAAATCCAGGTAATCTTGTTGTTCCCATTCTCATAAACTTCACCGGTATTAGCCCATTCGGCTGCACGGGTTGCATCCGTAGAATCTTCACCCAGTCCAAATGCATCAACAAATAAATTATTGGTAATCGTCATAGCCGCGCCCACGTTACCCAGTGAGAATAGCCCATGATAGCCCATACCATTAACAATGGTATTGTGATTAATACGTCCGGAGTGGATTAATCCCGTTCCGGCCAGAGGATCACCGTAATTGTAATGGCGGATGACCCTATCCTGATAATTTACAAACGTATTGTTTTCAACAATTAATTCAACGCATTCGCTCTCGCGTAAATCGATACCTTTTCCAGCACCCAGATTTGAGGTGGTTAAAGATCCCAGGTTAGAAAAAATACAGTTTGTAATACTGACCGTAACAGTATTGTTTTGTGTACGCAGGATTTGACCATTAATATTCGAAAAAATACAACCATCAAAAATAAATGATGATCCTGCTACATCATTTCTAAACATATTACCCTGAACATTATCCAGATTATCCACTTCCGGCTCATAATAACCTGCAACAGCAATGTTGGTCAGTTCAAGGTCACCACCTTGGGTTCGAATAAAATTCCCCGGGGGGAGTTCCGGATTGGTGTCGCCTCCTCGTGGCCACAGATATATAACCGGCAATGCACCTGCACCATCTTGTGCCCGCAAACGAAGTGTTTCTCCGGGCTGAGCATACCTCATTTCAGCATTTACAAGATAATACTGATCTCTTTGCAATTCGTATACACGGTTTGGCAGCAAGCCACCCGTTGCGGTTGTATCGGCACTAATCTGCGCGTTCACAAATGTTTCCGGGCTACCGGTAGAAGGCACAAGTACAACAACATCTTCCTGCGCAAACATAAAAGCAGGCACGATAAGTACTAACAATAAAATAGTTCTCATTTTACCATCTTGCATGTTAATCTCCTCTTGTTAATTAATAGAATATTTGTCAGTATTTTTTTCTACAATTAGTTTTAGTCACCTCCTCTGCTTTTTATTAGTTATAATTAATTATTATTTAAATTCACCCAGTTTATTTTATAATTCTCCAATGATACCAAAACCAATCGTTGTTCCATATCGTTCGCTTCGATTGAATCTTCTGATGTCATTATCACCATCATAATTATAATTACTTTCTTCGACATTGGTAATGTTGTTTACATTAAGAAATACTGAGAAATTATTAGTAATCCGATATTTTAGAGCAAGATCAAGTCGGGTAAATTCCCCATCTATCGTGTAACTCTGCCTTGTTGCACGCAAAGCATCATTATATTCAGCCTGATGAAAAACCGAAATTCTGCCTGAAAAACCACCGATATCATAGCCTAAAGCAATGTTTCCAAAAAATTCAGGCTGTCCCTCCAGTTTAGTTTTCCGTTCATCCAAAGAATTAAAATATCTCCAGGTTGGACCTATTGGACCCGGAGGATCATAAAAGACTGAATCTAATTTTGCCCCGAAGACATAAGTTTCAGAACGCACAATAGAAGCATTATAAGATAGTACAAGGCCTTTTAAGTATCCCGGCAGAAAATAAAAATTGATCTGATGCTCAAATTCAATTCCCCATACTTTAGTCGGCTTATCGGAATTATAGGGAAGTGTCAGATCATAAGCTGTTCCACCCATTTTGCTTTCCCACTCAATACCAAATCCAATAAGTACAGAATCACCAGTCGTACCAAATCTATTAAGCATATGGTACATATTATCAATCTGTTTATAAAATGCCGATACTGATATTAAACCTATATCATGGTCATAAACAGATGTATTGATTTCGTAATTCCAGGCCTCGGCTGTCTTTAAACCAATATTACCAACCTGGACTACAAAGGGGGATCCCAATACAGCTCCCCTTCCGGCGACGTACCTGTCTATACGCATATTAAAGTCCGGCCTGGCCAATGCTTTATAAGCGGCTAAACGAACTTTTAAATAATCAGTTGGTGAATAGGCTATGTGGAAATTTGGCAGGTATACCGTTTGCTGGGCAAAAGAAGTCGTATCAAACAATACATCCTCAGGCAATGGGAATCCACCAACTCTGGCTTTCATATAATAGGCGCTATAATCATTATATTCGTGCTCAGTGCGCAAACCAGCAATGAGAGTTAAATGTTGGCCAATTTGAAATGTATTCATGAGATAGAAAGCACTGACATTTTCCGAAATATCATAATCGTTGACACGGTAAAGTGGATTAATCCATATTTCCTTTATATTGCCTGTTGGATCTATACCATATTTATTTAGTTGTTGCCATTGCTTCAATCTTTCTTTAGCTACGAATGGTGTTAATATATATGTATTGTAAACATCCCTTTTATCTGCTCCCGCGAAAAAATGGTCAAGCGATATAAAGCCACCGCCTGCATTGTACCAATCTTCAAAGTAGCTGCCTGAAAAATCTTTTGGCTGAACGGTTCCATCTGGTGCTAATTCGTTAGCTTTCCAAGTGCCATCAAGATAATAAGGAGAGAAATCTTCCCCGGTAACATTTGTGCGGTCTTTAACCTTATATTTTGCACCTGCTTTAATTCCCCACAAGAAATTGTCCGTAATGTTAATGTTACGTGAAATATTTAAAAAAGCCGTACGCTCCCTCTCATAATTATTCTGCTCCCGAAAATAACCCCAGGCCTGATAAGCCTGTGCGAAGTTATTTCTGGCAAGCGGAATTAGCTTTTCGGGTATTTCCTTATAGTCAGAGAATGTAACAGTACCCTGCATACCATTGCTCTCATTAAAAATCATTTGATAATCAAAAGGGAAATCTGACTTTGACTCAGCAAAAGAAAGTCCCCAGTTCAGGCCAAAACCATATAAATGATTTTCTCCGAAAATTGAACTCGTAAATGCATTGATATTCTGTTCTCGTTGACGGTAATCATACTCAACAGCTTCACCAGTAAGAGGATAATCTCTCCTATGGATCAAATAATCCCTTTTTGTACCACCAAACACATTATTAATGCGGATCGATCCATTATCCGGTGTATTTATATCAAGCAAAACACTCAGTCCATTGCGCGTGCGAATTTCATCTGTTAATTCAACATTAAAATTATCAATTAGATAGTTACGCAAGGGTATCTCATACCTATCATTGACATCAATTCTTTCATTACTTCTGATTTTCTTTTCTAAACTTCCCGTTACTTGAACACCCAGGATATCATCAAAAAACCGCTCACCATAGCGAAAAGAAAAGTCATATTGATCGTAAGATTTCATTAAATCATTGTAACCACCCTCTATCCTGGCCTTTATGTTCCTGAACTCTGGTGCTTTTTTGGTAACAAGATTGATACTCCCTGACAAAGCATCACCGTCCACATCCGACGTGACTGCTTTATACAGTTCTATTCCTGCCAGTGTGGTCTGAGCAAGCGTACTTAAATCTACTTCCCGACCTGTTTCATCTGTGGTGGCTATTCGAACGCCATCAATGGTTATTGGGGAAAACTTAGACTCCATACCCCGTATAAGTACCTTATTAGCTTCTCCACCAGCGCGTATTATTGAAACCCCCGGCAACCGTCCAATTGCTTCTGCTGCGTTGGCATCCGGAAGTTCCTGAATTTTTTCTTCAGAGACGACATTGATGATTGTGTTAGAACTAATCTGTTGGTTGATGGCCGCAACCTGACCCTCCGCCTGAGCAGTGATGAATACTTGCTCCCCCTCAATCACATCATAAATTAATTTTGCATTTACAATAATTTTCTTCTGAGATTCAATGGTTATTTCCATATCCTGGGTTTGATATCCAATATAGGAAATCCGTAAGAGGTATGTTCCGTCTGGGACTCCTTCAATCCTATAAACCCCATCTATGTCGGTAGATGAACCAAACGCGGTACCCTCCAGATAAACATTGGTCCCAGGCAATGATTTGTTGGTTAGGGAGTCTGTAATTACACCAACAATGGTAGTCTGGGCAAAACTTGCTGAACACAAAAACAACAAATAGAGAAGCAAAAGGTGACAATGAAATATACTTTTCATATAAATCTTTACCTCTTGGTTGAAATAAAAATTTTTTGTTATTTAAATTGTAATATAAAGTTGTCTTAAATTGGAAGTTTGTAACTGTTCAAAACTGTGAAGAACATTTTTAAACATTTTGTTCATAAATTGAATTAACATTTTGGTCATTTATGGTAAATTGATTAAATTGTTTATATCTATTAAAAGGATACCTAATGAAATATGAATGACCAGTCAATACAAAAAGAATGTATTGAAAGGATTATTAACAGTGAGGAATTTGCTGGCTCAAATACTTATAAATCTTATCTTACCTATTTAGTTAATGCAAAAGATACCGGGAAAAGTCTAAAAGAAACTACCATTGCCATAGAATTTTTTGGAAAAACTGCTGACTTTAATCCAGCAGAGGACGCAACGGTACGATCCCACACTTATACACTCCGAAAAAAACTGGAAACCTATTATTTGAAAGAAGGTAAGGAGGATAAATACAGGTTAGAAATCCCAAAAGGACATTATGAAGTCATATTTGTCCCAGTATCTGAAGACAGTATCTCTACTAAAAGTATATATACCAAACTGGCAAAACATAAATTATATTTTCTTATCATTACAGTATTATGTATGTTTATAGCCTTTCTATGGATACAGAACCGATCCCTAGAATTGAGATTGCAGAATTACCACACCATAAAACAAAGTGATCCTATTTGGAAAGATTATTTAAAATCTGAACTCCCAATTCTCCTTGTGTTAGGTGATCATTTCTTTTTCACAGAATACAGTGATATCTACGAAAATCTTCTTGCCATCAGAGATGGAAGGATCAATTCATTAGAAGATCTGGAGAATTTCGTATCTGCTCATCCTGGGGCGAATCTGAAGCAAGCAGATGAACCCTATTTCCCATACCACAGTATCTGGGCTTTACCACCAATTCTTTCCATTTTATATTCTGCAAATCAAAAACCGATACTCAGAAAATCATCTTCACTGAGTCCACAAATCCTTGACGAATATAATATTATATACATTGGGAGCATTAAGACATTATATATATTAAAACATACCCTCTCAAAATCCCATTTCCGTTTTGAAATTGCACCTCACAAGGTCGAATATTATGCACCTGACAGCACCGCACCACAAATTTTTCATACCAATTTACATTCTGCTGGCCCGAATGAGGATCTGGTATTGGTACTCAAACTTCCTGGTCCGGCAGGGAATACTATTTTTATCATTGCATCATATCATTCGCTGGGGGCACCAGAAATTGCTAATTATCTTACTTCAGCATCAAAAAGAGTCGATGTAGAGGGTATATTCCACAGCAAGTACGGGCAAATACCTGAGTATTTTGAAATACTGTTCCGGGTAACAGGTATAGATAAAACAGCTTATAACAGTGAGATATTAATCTGCAACAAAATAAGCAGTCAGCAATAAAATAGCTAGCTTAATTCAATTTGCTTTGACCAATATAGATCTCACCATCTTTCAGGGATTAAAGAACATAACCATAGGACATATCCTCTTCCCTCTCAATAATTATAATAACTTTGTTTAACTGAGGTTATCTATGTTGTAGCGGAGGTGGGACTCGAACCCACACATGATTTCACCCACACCGAATTTTGAGTCCGATTCAAGACCTTTTCATAACATATTGATAATAAACGTACTACGCTGATAATATTATACTTAAAGCAGAATAAAACTTCTGTTAGTATTACTTAATATTATATAGTATTACTTCTTACAGCACCGATATAGCACTGGTCATTGATTTCCTTTTAAAGTAAATTTTGGCAAAATTATTCTATTAGTATTATTTCATTAGGATCATTTTGCGGGTTTCGATATAGTCTTCCGCTTCTAATTTATATAGGTAAACACCACTGGCAAGATTGAGTGCATTCCATTCATAGGAATATGTGCCAGCCGCTAATCTCTCTGATACCAGAGTAGTTACCTCCTCACCCAAAATATTGTAAACCTTCAGCGTAACAATCTCAGTTTTGGGAATGGTAAACTCGATATTGGTTGTTGGATTGAAGGGATTGGGATAGTTTTGGTAAAGTACGAATGATATTGGAATATTGGAGAAATTATATTCAATAGCATCGATTATATCCTCTCCCATTTCTGAAATTGTTGCCAGTCCTAAATGATATTCTTCTAGATCACTACCAGAATACAGCATTTTATATGTGCTGTCATTTATTTTAAATATATCGCAAGATAAGGCCCAATCCTCATCCCACTCTCCAGGATTTCCGACCTGTAATACCGGATTATTAGGATCTCTAGTCCAGTGTATTCCGTCATCGGACATCGCAAAACCAGTTTGCCATGGAGGTCCAAATTCAGGATCTCCTGCTCCAGTATACCACAACCGATATTTTCCATTTTCTTGTATCACAGTAGGAACAATAATAAATTCATCATCCCACGAGCCAAGATCTCCTGGTTGAAGAACAGGATTTTCTATGGACTTACTCCAGTTTATACCATCTGTAGAGATTGCATATCCAAGTCCGCTTTTACCAAGACCCTCATCCACATACCACATTCTCAATGTGTCACCATCTTTTATAACATACATCGATGATAAGCTTTCTTCCCAGGTATCAGGAACGTATTCTAATACCGGATCCGGATGTTTTACCCAGGTTAAACCATCGGAAGATGTGGCATAGCCGATCTTCCAGTTTACATTCGCATCGGGACTGCCCAAATACCACATTTTATAGGTATCCCCATCTTTGATCACACATGGACTACCAACATCATGGTCATCCCATAAACCAGGCCCAGGTGTAAGAACAGGATTTCCTGGATACCAAGACCAACCGGAATCAAGATTCGTTGAGGTTGCCAGCACGATCGAAAAATTATCCCCATCATATCCGCCCATGTAAAACTTGTATTCACTACCATCGTGCATGGCATGTCCCACACCCATCGCCAAGTGTACCATAACTATGTTCCAAATACTATCAGGATCTTCGATATTGAAAACCGGATTTTCCCGATATTTCTGCCAGATCTGCCCATAACCGGGCTGAGCAATGGAAGAAGTGAAAGTCGATGCTAAAAATAGCACCAATAAATTGACAGTAAAAAAATACGACTTCATGGTATACCTCCTATAAATTATTATTGCAATAGTAAGTATTCGAAAAAACATTTCCCGTATTATTTCCTGCACTTTTATTAATTCCATAGATAATAGTTCAAGAATAGTGCCAAATAATCGGTATATTATTGTATTTAATAAGCCCCGTCATAACTTATTGATAATTAAAGAGTTGCTAATATAGTTGAAAATAGATAATTGTTTTCGGTTATGATTTTTCGTAGATTTTACCGAGCTATAATCGTAACTTATTACGAAATCTTCTATAGGTGTATAGTATTATGACTGAATTAGCCAATCTTAAAAAAGAAGTCACTGAGTTAAGAACACGCCTGGATGATTTCGAACGTCTATTCAACATCATCAGGTCAGTATCATCCTCTCTGCAGGTAGAAGATGTACTGAAAATGATTATTTCCGAAGCAATAAGTCTCTGTCACACCGATCAGGGATCCATCATCCTCTTTGATCCCGATGAAGAAAAGCTGACCAAAACCCTTATTCGCAGCAGCGATCAAAAAAAATATAGCATCGATTCCGCACTGAACAATGTTCTGGCCGGATGGGTATATGATAACCGGAGCAGCCTGCTGACCGACGATCTTAGCGGTTTGTTTGGAGAAAAAATAATCAAACCAAAACATCGGCATATTAGCTCAGTGCTCAGTGTGCCTATTTTAAAAGCGGATAAGATGATCGGCGTGATCAATTTGATTTCACTCCATAAAAAGGTTCACTTCGCAGCCAGGGAAAGGCAGCTTATGGAGCTGCTGGCAACTCAATGTGTCCATCTGATTGTTAATGCCGGAATCCATGAATCGCTGTTTCAGGAGAAAAACCGCCTGCGCCGGGAACTGCATAAAACCTATGCCTTCAGCGAGGTGATTGGCAGCAGTCCTAAATTGCAGGAAGTTTTTTCATTGCTGGAGAGGATCATTCCCACCGATGCCCGGGTGATGATCGAAGGAGAGAGTGGCAGCGGAAAGGAGCTGATTGCACGCATCCTGCATTATAACGGACCACATAAAGAGGGACCGTTTGTTGCGGTGGATTGCGGCGCTTTTCCGGAGAATCTTCTGGAAAGCGAATTATTCGGCTATGTAAAGGGAGCTTTCACCGGCGCAATGCAGGATAAGGCGGGACTGTTTGAGGAGGCGCATAATGGCACCCTGTTTCTTGATGAAATCACCAACATGCCGCTCAGCATCCAAAGCAAACTGCTGCGGGTTCTGCAGGAAGGTGAAATTCGTCCCCTTGGCAGCACCAAGGTGAAGAAAGTAAATGTGCGCGTGCTCTCAGCAGCCAGTGATAATTTGAAAGAGAGAATGGAAGCCGGTACATTCCGGGAAGATCTCTACTATCGTCTGAGCGTGGTAACCGTAAAGCTGCCGCCTTTAAGAGAACGCAGCGGGGATATTGTGTTATTAACCGATCATTTTCTTAAGAAGTATGCCGAAAAATATCAAAAGCAACTGGCGGGATTAAAGAGCGAGACATTTCAGTTAATGGAATCCTACCACTGGCCGGGCAATATCCGGGAACTGGAAAATGTCATCGAAAGATTGATTATCCTGGCCGAACCGGGAACCGATTACATTCCCCCTGAATTACTTCCCGACAGCATACTGGTCCATACTGTTGAAACCGTTCCACGACAGAGCAGGACTTCTTCCGGCAAATCCCTGAGCATCCAGAAGAAAAAAGCGGATTATGAAAGAGATATGATAATAAAGGCGCTGCAAAAGAATAACTGGAATCAGTCCCTTGCCGCGGAGGAGCTCGGTCTGCATGAAAGTACATTGAGATACAAAATGAGGAAATTTGGGATAAAAAAGGGGTGACCCACCCCAAGTAATGTTCTAAGGTTTCGGCAGTATTATATTCCCCTCCCTTATGCATAAGGGAGGGGAACAAGGGGTGGGTTAAAAAAAATCAAAAACTGTTACCTATACCTCCGAACACCTATTACTCATATCATAAGTCTATACAATATCTTTGGGAGGGGGAAAGAGGGGGTGGATCAGGCATCAAAAGTTTCCCATTCATGTTTAGCCTGTTTCATCAGCTTCTTGAATCGCTCTTCTCCACGAATTGTTTCTAGAAGAGGATCTTTTTCTGACATCAGTGGATAGTTGATAAATCCATGATTGACAGCATGTTCAAGAAGCTCGAAAGCCTCTTCCTTAAAACCGGCGAGGGCATACAATACAGATACAAAATAGGTAGTTTGCAGATCATTTCTAACCGTTTTTTCAAAATCACCAGTCACTAATTTTTTTATTTTTTGAATATCTTTTTCAGCCGCATATTTAACCATGAGACTGCTTTTTGTAAACGTATCAGCCCAATCGATATGAATATGTTGATCAATGATCGCGGTTGCTTCTTTTAATCTTCCGGCATAGACCAAGGCCAAAGCATAATAATAAACAGCTGCAGGATTTTGCGGTTCAAGGCGGAACCATTCATAAAAACCTTCGACCGCCTGATCTCCGTTCCCTTCAAATAAGCCAAGAAGGCCATAACCACAACGACTCATTGGGGTTAAAGGATCAATTTGTTTCAATTCCTCTGCTATAAAACGTACTTTTTCCATCATGCCGACATTACATAGAGAAACATTTAACCAAGCCTTTGCATGAGCATCACCTGGATTAATAGCCAAGGCCTGTCTGAGATGAGTGATTGATTTGCGCTCATTACCGCCTAAAATCTGACTGAGTAAACCAAGGGCCAGATGCGCTTCACCGGATTCCGGATCTAGTTGGAGTGCCTTTTCCGCATATTCCCTGGCTTTATCAATATTAACTTCCATGTCAATTCCCATGTTGAGACATTGGGAATGAACATATCCCATCCCGGCATACAGCATTGCATTTTCACCTATGATGTCCAGACCTGTCTGAAGATAACCGAGTGCACGTTGGAGTGCATCTGGTGTAAATAACCAGCTTTCCTGGCGGGCGCGCAGATAACATTCATAGGCCTGAATATTTTTAATGGGCCGTTTGGCTAGTTTTTTCTCCTCCTCTGGAGTCAACTTTAATTGTAGAGCATCCACAATCGAACGTGATACTTTTTCCTGAATGTCAAATACATCCTCAATCGTTCCACTATATTTTTCCGCCCAGACGTGGGTATCATTCTTTGTATCGATTAACTGGACATTTATGCGTAAATCATTACCAGCTTTTCGTACGCTGCCTTCCAGGGCATACTGAACATTTAATTCTTTACCGATCTCCTTTAATTTTTTATCACTATCTTTAAAAGTCATGGCAGAACCGCGCGAAATTACCAGAAGATTTTTTACCTTTGAAAGATCGGTTATGATTTCTTCAGTTAGCCCATCGCTGAAATACTCGTTCTCTTTATTCTCGCTGAAATCTTTAAAGGGAAGAACCACGATGGAGTTTTCCATGGCTGGTAATTCAATATCAGGGGCTGATTTGGCTTTTAAATCCTTGATGAGTTCCTGGATATCCTGGTAGCGCTTATCAGCATCTTTTATCAATGCTTTATGGATAACCTTTTCAATATATTCCGGAACTTTAATGAGTGGTTTAGGATCTTTATTTAAAATGGCATACATCATCGCCTGTTCATTATCCCCCTGAAAGGGGGGGCATCCGCAAAGCATTTCATACAGAATTACCCCTAATGACCAGATATCAGTGCGATGATCCACTTTCTCACCACCGGCCTGCTGTGGCGACATATAGGCGACCGTGCCCAGCATCGTGCCGGTCCGGGTAAGGGCAGTATGGTCAGGTAACTTGGCTAAACCAAAGTCGAGAATCTTTACCACATTATCGCTGGTGATCATTATATTACCCGGCTTGATATCTCGGTGAATGATGCCTTTCTCATGGGCCTTTGACAAGCCCTGGCTGATTTGAATGGCAATATTAACTGCCTCAGGAATATCAAGCGGACCTCGGGATATTTTCCGGTTCAGGGTTTCCCCTTCATAGAAATTCATGGCAATAAACATTCGTCCATCATCCGTCGCATCGATCTCATGGATGGTGCAGATATTTGGATGATCAAGTGCGGAGGCTGATTGGGCTTCAGTGATAAATCGTTTTCGGGTTTCTTCAACTCCTGTAAGGATGGGGGATAAAAACTTTAAAGCAATAGAACGCTTTAAATTAAAGTCCTCTGCCTTATAAACAATAGACATTCCCCCGGATCCGATTTCTTCCAGGATTTTGTAATGGCTAATGGTTTTACCGATCACGATGTGCTCCTAAATACGCCAATTCTTGGAGTATATGGCTCATCATCCGGAAATTTAGCATCAGATCGAAGCTCGGATTTCAGACAGTCGAAAACAAGCTTAAGATAGATTATTCAGTTTAATCGTTTTAGGTTAACAAAATATTGAGTATTTGTCAAGTGGAATGATCGCAAATGCTTGGAAAGAATTAAATACAAACAGTATTTATTTATAAAAAAGTTGTAATCAAAATAAAGAGGAGGAGGATGTACAAAATAGAATAAGAATCGGTATTACTTAAACAACCTTATCCCACATCATCTTCCCAATAACCTTCGCCGCCTGGCGCTTGTTACCCGGCGCCAGATGGGCGTATATCATGGTGGTCTGTATGGCATCATGTCCCAGCAGTTCCTGGATCACTTTCAAATTGATCCCTTTCTGAACCAACCAAGAAGCATAGGTATCGCGCAAATTATGGAAAGTAAAATTCTCCAGTCCGAGCTGATCAGCGTAACCTTTGAACTGCCGGGAGATCTCTCCGCGAAGCCGTGAACCGGTCATGACATACCCATCTCCCCTTTTCTTGGATACCAGAAACTTATAAAGCGGATTCGGAATGGGATTAATAAGTGGAATTTTTAAGATTATTTTCTAAATAGTATTGCAATTATTTAAAATTAATACTAATTTTGGAAGTGTAAATTCCATAATTGGGAGGAAAATGGAAAAATATATTCCCAGATTATTTTCGGCCCCTGACCAAAGTTTTTTTCTCTTCGGACCCAGAGGAACTGGTAAATCAACTTTTTTGAGAAAACATTTTCCGGATGCACTCTGGATAGATTTATTGAAACCGGATCAGTTTAGAAGATTCTCCGCTAAACCTGAGATTCTTATTGAGTTGGTTCATGCAAATCAGGAAAAAAGGGAGATTGTAATTGATGAAATTCAAAAAGTACCAGAATTACTTCCGGCGATTCATAGCTTGATTGAAGAAATATTGGACAGGAAATTTATATTAACCGGTTCCAGTGCCAGAAAACTGAAGCGTTCCGGGGTGGATTTGCTGGCCGGCCGAGTTCTCAGGAAAACACTCCATCCATTTATGCTAATCGAATTAAAAAACTACATATTTGAAAACATTTTAAATCATGGTCTGTTACCAATTGTGCTGGCTTCCCAGACACCTCATGAAGTGCTGGATACCTACATATCGCTGTACATTCAGCAAGAAGTTCAATTTGAAGGATTGACAAGAAACATTGGCAATTTTTCCCGTTTCCTGGAAGCAGCCAGTTTCTCCCATGCATCCATCCTGAATATTAGCAATATTGCCCGTGAATGTGAGGTTGAGAGAAAGGTGGTTGAGAATTATATCAGTATACTGGAGGATATATTAATCGCTTTTAAATTACCGGTGTTCACTAAAAAGGCAAAACGTGCTACTGTGTCGCATCCCAAATTCTATTTTTTTGATAGTGGCGTTTTTTATACGCTGAGACCAAAGGGTCCTCTGGATTACCCCCAGGAAATATCCGGAGCTGCTCTGGAAGGTTTGGTAGCTCAGCATCTCAGAGCCTGGAATGCCTATAAAGGAAATCCTTTCCAGATATATTACTGGAGATCGCGAAACGGGGTGGAAGTTGATTTTGTGCTGTACGGTGCCTCTGGGATTTATGCCTTTGAAGTCAAAAACAGCAACCGAATCCGATCTGTAGACCTCAGATCTCTCACTGAATTCCGCAAAGACTACCCGCAAAGTAAAGCCATCTTTCTTTATCGGGGAGATGAAAGACGACTGGTCAATGATATCTGGTGTATTCCGTGTGAAGATTTTTTGAAGAAACTTTCTCCAGATCAGGATATTCCAATCTAGTATTCCACTGTACAGGGAAATTAAATCGACAATTAAATAGTAGAATTCAAATATAGAATTACGAGAACCTCTACCTCACTTAGCTTGAATAATTACATAACCATTCCCTTCACATTCTTAGTGGCCCGGTATACATAACAGAGATTATTCAGGGTTATATAATTATATTCTTAAAAGCGCATTTTTAAGAGTGTTGTCTTGCCACTCCGCCGTAGATCGTGAACACGAGCATTCCGTTTATCTTTTAATCCAAAATTCAAACGTACTTTAAAATAGCATGGATATTTTTAAAGTTAAGTTTAAATATATCTCGAACAGACTATACGGTCGTTTACTTTCAGCATCATTCAATATTCTATATTTTTTACAACTCTTTGCATCGAATCTGTTTACTAACACTTAAGGATATAATATTTGGTGAGTATATAATCAGAACTACTGGGAAATCTTTCTGCGCAACCGGGAGCCGGTCATAACATATCTCTCTCCTTTTTCTCGGGATAACAGAAACTCATAGAGTGGTTTGGGAATGGGAAGGATTTTTCTCTTTTTAAGTGTAGAAAAAGAAAATTATAGCACCGATATAGCACCGCTAATCCCCCTGCGGGGGAAGCACTAAACTCTAATTTCTAAATCCGAAATTCATCTTTTCGTCATCCTTCGCCATTTACCATTTCACATTTGATGTATTTAAAACCCATGCCATTCCTACCGGATAGAAGAGAAGTTGGGGTTGAGTATATACCCAAAAAACCAGTAAAAATGTAACTTTATCAAAATAAAAAAGATGATCAAAAACGATCACACCTTCTAACCTATAGTTAATTATGAATTTAGAATTTGCATTAAAAGTTGTGCCAGAGACCTGTCAACCTACTGTTGCCGGAGAAACTGGGACTCCCATCGATCTTCGACCGCCGGACTTGCTCCCTCACACACGGTTAAACTTTAAGTAAAAAAGGGCACCGTCTTCAGGCACCCCTTAATGAGATAAGATTTTTGATTTCAAATTTCGAATTTGGGATTTCGAATTTGCACTTATTTGGTGCCGGAGGTGGGACTCGAACCCACACATGGTTTCACCCACACCGGATTTTGAGTCCGGCGCGTCTGCCAATTCCGCCACTCCGGCAATTACTTTAAAAGTCTATTAAAATATTTTGAGTCCGGCGCGCCCGTCAGGACGGCCTTATAGAATATCACTTCCTCTTCACAATCATAATATCTTATACTTAAAATTCCTTCAGATATTCTGCCGGACTGATCCGTCCGCCTGGCATCAGCCAGACGGGTCTGCCAATTCCGCCACTCCGGCCAGAAGCAAATAAAAAATTAGGGATTAGAAATTAGGGGTTAGGGATTAGGAAGTACAGTTAATACATACACAAATAGATCCTAACCCTTAAATCTAAATCCTAAATCCTAATTCCTAATTCTTTCCTATATTATTACTTTCTTGCCCTAAAATATACAATTTCTCAGCTATCCTGTCAAGTTGACTTTTCATCGGGATTTAACTTATTACCTCGGTTTTTTCTTCACATACTATCCCCAAACGTCCCAATTCATCTAGCACTGGATGGTAGATCTCTTTGTCAACCGGTATCCGAACACCTTTCTCTGCAATTTTACCCTCCATAATCAGCTTAACAGCTATTGCTGCCGGCAAGGAAACCGTCCGGGACATAGCCGAATCACTATTTACAATCCCTTTATCTATTAAAGTGGAAGTGATACGCTCGACCCTATCGGCAAATTCTGCCTGAAAATCATGATAAAGTACAATCATATCAAGTTCTTCCGACTCATAACGTAGTTTTTCCTGCATAATAGTGGAAAGAAAATCAATCGGAGTGATCCGACCTCTTTCCCAGATCTTTTCACTGAACAATCCTAACCACTCAAATTTACTTATAATTTTATCCTTCTTAGCTCCTTCTGCTAAGCGTGAAATATGTTGCTTGATATCCACTCCACTGTTTAAATTTGCTATCTTATGAAATATCGTTTTATAACTTATTAATACGCCATCTATAACAGGGGTCTCTTTCAGTAAATTAAGCTGGCTCACTACTGCCATAGTATGGCTCCACCCAGGATACCGTAGGGTGCCCCTGAACATGGTTGTTGCCTCTGGAATACCATACAACTCAATGTAAGGAAGTGAATCGCGATTAGGATAGGTTTCCAGTTGCATACCAGCTATTTCTATAGGCCAGTTATGTTTGAACAGATCCTTTCCATTGATTTGTACAATATCACCCTTTTTCAGATATTTTGCCTCGTTTCTACCGGCCATTAATACCCCGCGAGGACTCCAGGAAAACTTGTATCCCCAGGGATTGTTATTGTTTTCCGGTGCCGGAATACCCCCACAATAGGATCTGAAAGCTGTTATCTTCCCACCTCTCTGATGCACATTATTGATGACTCGCATTGCAGACATATGATCAATACCAGGATCAAGCCCGATTTCATTTAATATCAGAATTCCGGCATGCAGGGCATCTTTATCTAAATCCTTCATCTCACGACTAACATAAGAAGTGGTTACCAGATGCTTCCGATGTGTTAGACAAAATCGAGCGATTTTCACGTGATAGGTGTAAGGCAATAAACTGACCACAATATCCGATTTGCTTACTAGTTTTTCCAGCTCACGGTCATCATCAGCCATTAGTTGAACAATCGAGGCATTTTTTCTGCCCTGGATGATTTTTTCTGCCTTCGATACAGTACGGGTGGCACTGGTTACCTGAATTTCATCACTATCCAGTAAATAATCAATCATCGGTTTGGCTACCATACCGGCACCTAAAATTAAAGCATTCTTCATTTTTTCCCCAGTTTGATATAGTTCATATAATTTTTTGGCTCTTCATAACAATAAATATCTGATTTTTGCACTGACCTCACTTTATGGTTATATGTTTCAACTTTTTATTATCTGAGCTGCTTTAAATATTCAGATAAATACTTAAAATCCGGGGTAAGTTGGCCATTATGAGTAATAACTGCTCTTTTAAATTCTACCGGAAGGCTGAGATTTAAAAATAGTACCCGATAATTAGCCTGTGCCAGGGCAGGAACAAAAGACAAAAGAGATTTGCCAAACGATTCAGTTGCTTCACGGGGAAGTTCGGAAGGGAGTTTGTCCACTGCCAAGATAATCACCCCTTCTCCTTCAAATCCATCGACAATTTGTTCGGTTTTTGGATTATAAATATAAATTGGATTACTGGAATTCGTGGTTTTTGCATTGCATTCAATTGATCCCTCAATATCGCAGGTGATATCACCAATTACCCGTAATCGCAAAGCCGTTTCCTCTTTCAAATAGCGTTTTGTAATTAATCGGGGATAGCTGGGTTCCCAGTAAATACCATTCATCAGAATTGTCAGATGAGGAACATATCTTTCAAAAATACCTTCATAATGTTCCGGGTGATCATAATATTCCTGCAGATCAAATTTCTTTCCGGTATTCTTGGGAACTACCATATCAGACTCTTTAAAAACCACTTTATACAATTTTTTATTTGAGAAGTCTCCCTTATTCATAAAAGTTATTAATCTGCATGCTGGAATGTTCTCATGAGGTAAAAGATCAAATATTTCCTGGGCTCCTTGTGAGACCTGTCCGTAGCCTGCAAATCCACAGATAAAAGGAACCAATTCCTGTGATATTCCATCCTTAGCAATTTTGTGACCGATTTGCTTCACAGAATTTTTAGCTTCTGAAAGTGATGCATACTTAAATGCTTGCAAAACGCTGGCAAAGGGAGTTTCGAAACCTTCCCATTTCAATCGCAATCCCAATGACCATAGAACATCAATCATTCCCGCGTAACCGGCATATCTGCCAAAGAAAATCAGTCTTCTTCCTGCTTCATCAGTAACCATCTCATAATCCATTAAAGTATTGCGTAAATCTAACATCCTTTTTAACATGGGCAAGTTATAGGATTGACCCTTAATGGTATGAGAAAAAAAACAGTATGCTTGCTGAGGAAATAGAAGCCCGCTTGGAATTTCCTTTACCCCAAAGATGATATTACAATCCTCTAATTGACTAACCAATATTGCTCCGGCATCGACATAATCATTATCTTTGAATATACGATTATTACTATTTTGTATTTTTATTACAATCTGGTGTTTCTGAATAAGTTTTTTAACCTGCGCAGGTGTAAGAGGTGCCCGCTTTTCGGTTGAATCCTTATCTTCCCTTCTGATGCCAATTATCCCGACCATGTTTTATTCCAGATATGAATTACAATATTATTTTTTCACTTAAACCTATAAATTTCAACAAATATTTAGCTAATTACCAGAAAATAAAATAAATTTAGGTAGTTACTTTCTGAGTAACTGATGGCGATTGAACTATTTCTTTCGGGTTTGAATAAACTGATTTCGTTTTATGAAAAATAAAATTAACTGTTTTTATACAGTGTTTCTTACTTATCGTGAACGTTTGGAACTTTGTCAGGCTCTTTCTCTCCCCCTTCCAAAAAAATTGATTCTTTCTTTAAATCTCGGTATTACAGAATATGAAGAAATTATATTGCACAAGGATATGATACAAACTACAAATAAAAAATTACCTTTACCCTCCCCCAAATTACTAAATAGTGATGAGCGCACTATATTAATCTATGATGGTCAAACCTGGAGGAAATGGGAATATTTTGACGAATATACCCAAAAATTCTTTAAGATGATCTATGTTGGTAAAAACAAGCCCCCTACAGTCGAGATTAGTGGCATCAAGATGCATGTAACCAAGGAAGGGAATCCGGCGTTAGATACCGAAAATAAGATAAAAGTCTTTCAGCAATTGAACGGGATTGTACTGGACACCTGCACTGGATTGGGGTATACCGCCATACGGGCGGCACAAAATAAAGGTGTGAAAAAGGTTTTTGCCTGCGAATCGGATATGAACATCATAAAGATTTGTAGGGAGAACCCCTGGTCACAACAAATTTTCCAGCAAAAAAGAATTTTTCCAGTTATTTGTCCTGTACAGGATTTTGTCAGAATGTTTTCCGACAACTTCATCGATTACATTATACATGATCCACCCCGTTTTTCCCTCTCGCCTGCGTTATACGCAGAAAAATTCTATATCGAATTGCATCGTATTCTAAGGAACAAAGGCGAATTATACCACTATACCGGTGATCCAAATAAGAAAATACGGAAACAACCATTATGGAAAAGTACGAAACATTTACTAAAGAAAGTTGGATTTCGACGGGTAGAACACACTTATCAAGGAATCTGGGCACAAAAGTAGTCCAAATTTTAGAAATTTTTAAAAGCTGAATTAAACTGGCGAGATATAATAGAGTGATCTTGATTTATCTGGTTGGATTATAATCAGAAGGACTGTTGTTCGAGCTTCTTAATAGAAATTTCTTGTAAATTTATATGATTATACCCTCCATTCCCTAAGAGGATTATTTAAAAGTCATTCCGGTAGATGCCAAGTAATTCCAGAACAAAAAACACACATGAAATGACATTTTATTAACTATAAAAAAATAATATGATTAGTTCTTTAGCTCCGAAAATATTTTTAGTAACATATTATTTATACTATATTTAGTAAAACTGTCATTTCGAGCGAAGTCCCGGTTGACCGGGACGAAGCCGAGAAATCTTTATAAGTTCAATAGATTCCTCCCCGTCTGGCCGGGATCGCTTCGGTCGGAATGACATTTAAATCATATTTTTTCGGAGTAAAGTAAACAATCATAAAAATAATATGTTATTATAATATATTCTAAACTAAAGCACTCATTCTAAAATTTATAAGAGTTTATATCACCGGAAGCTCTTTACCATATCTAGGCAGTAAAAATTAGGGTAAGAAAAATAGTAAATGTTGGTATTAGTTTAATATTCAGTATTGTCTGGTTCAGGAATATCAAAATTTTCATCCTCATCCCGAAGAAGAATGAGAATAGCGCTTTGTGGAATAATGATATAAGCTTCGCCGCGGTATTTGATTTCCACTCCGGCTTTTTGCAGAAACAAGGCATAATCTCCCGGTTTTGCCTGCACCGGTAAGAATTTGATCTCCTTATGCTGTCTTTTCCAGGGTTCTTCCGACAAATCGGTAGGATCTACCATGGGAATTCCAGGGCCGGTTTGCACTACTGTGCCACCAATCACTTCCTCTTTATCTTTCACGGTCTGTGGCAGGTAAAGACCAACCTTGGTCCTTTCTTCGGATTTATCCGGTTGTATCAGTACCCTGTCCCCGGTTACTATTAATTTTTTTCGGCTCATACCGAGACTCTTTTTTCTTTAAACTAATAAAAAATAACAAGAAATCAACAATAAATTAACTAAACTGCCCAGTCCACTTCACAAAACTGCCTGTATAGCACCCGGCTTACACCAGATAAATAGAAATACAGCATTACATCCCCCTCAAATCCTCGCACATTAAACATAGGATATGCTTTTTAAAGGATGATCATATCAGAGAACATTATTTTTATTAACTGGGAAAAACTTATCTAATTTAGATATCAACATTACAAAGAATGGATTCATTATTAAAACACCATTATTTTATAAACAAATTTCTGTATGAACCCATAGTAAAATATAGTAACCTGATCTGTAATAATTTTACTCTGCCATTAGCATTTTGCTACATTAGGACCACAAATAGTAGGATCAAAGAAGATAATGAAGTGGATTCGTATTTTAAATAATAATAAAAGCGCTCACTTATACCACTTTTTTATATAAGAATTCATCTTATCTTAATTCTTTACAAGAACACCCTGTAAATAGTAATTAATTTTATCCACAATCTGATTCTTAGGTATTGCTCCTACCAGTTGGTCAACCATCTTTCCATTCATAAAAATGGCCAGCGTGGGAATTCCCATAATGTGGTATTTTGAAGCAATCATGGGATTTTCATCTGTATTAAGTTTTGCCACTTTAAAGATACCTCCGTATTCAATAGCAATTTCCTCAACCACTGGTGCGATAATACGGCACGGTGCACACCAGGGCGCCCAGAAATCGACTAAAACAGGAATAGCTGAACTCAGTACTTCCGATTTAAAATTTTCGTCAGTTGCAATAATTGGTTTTGCCATGTAAGGTCTCCTTCATATCTTAATTTTATTTTAATTTTAAATATTTCTCAGCTTTACCTTCTTTTTTCTCCCACTTATCTGCTCTCCCACATGTGGGACATTGCCATGACGGTAAATTTCCACCACAACCTTGATAAAATCTCATTTCAACTAAACAATTTTGACAATATTTTTTATGCAACTGAAGCCTCAACCCATCCATTTTCCCAGTTGCACTAACTAAATTTGAATATTTGATGTAACGAATCTTAGAAGGTTACAATAGTTCATTGTTCAACATATCATATCATTCCTCTCTCCTTTTCCCTATCCCCAACTTTATATAGCTCAATACCATAGTTATTTTTTTATAAGGAAAATCTTAATTATCGGATATTATATTCTATTTTCTGAAAAGGCTTGACAGCGGAAATTTGTAGTGTTAAATTTTTTTGGTTGGCGAGAGTAGCTCAGTTGGTAGAGCCTCACGTTGCCAACGTGATTGTCGCGGGTTCGAATCCCGTCTCTCGCTCTATATAAAAGGTACTTGGCACCCAAGTACCTTTATTTGTTCTTTACCCGCCCGGGTGGCGGAATTGGTAGACGCCTGGGACTTAAAATCCCATGCTCCGTTTGGGGCGTGCCGGTTCGAGTCCGGCCCCGGGTACTCACAAAGACAGGAAAAAGCAGAAGGCATTCCTATTAAATCCACCTTCTTCTCCATTTGTCACACATCTTTTCAACTACCATGCCCGCTATCAGTTATCTGGTAACAAATTACCGTTATCCCAAAAGTCATAAATTCGTTATGCAACCGCCTGGGGAAAGAAAGTACTACCCTGATCTAAAATGGCATGTAAGGCTTCACTCCAATAATTATACTGGGGAATATTTAGTCGTGGAATAGAATCCGAACGATTTGATTACTGCCCGATTTTCTCGTTTACTGTCATTAAATTAGTAAGATCGGTATGACGCTGACTATACGAGTTCGATTTAAATACATTATAATCCAAATATCAATTATGCTGCATGACAACATGATGCTGACTCAAAAGAGCATGTGCTAAACGTTCATGTGATAAGATTTTAAATCCATAAATCTCAAACGCTGTCATTACATCATCAATTGTATAGAGGCCATAATTTTTTACAAACGGCAGAAAAATATTTTTAATTATGTCGGGAAAAGTGAGATCTAACCATATAAAATATCCACCAGAACGGAGAATTCTTGCAACTTCTTTTATCGCATTTTCCCATTTGGGTATATGATGAAATACATTTTGGGAAAGAACTAAATCAATACTTGCATCTTCAGATGACAATTTTGTGGCGTCTTCAACCTGAAAACAAAGATGATCTATTTGGGGATGCAATTGATTTGCTATTTGAATCTGTTCAACATCATAGTCTGTACCATAAACATTAAAATTGTAAGTCTCGGCTAAATAATAAGAAACAAAACCAATTCCACATCCAAGTTCTAAAACGGTCTTAATTTTCTCTAAATCAATCTGTTCTAGTGCTAATTCAAGTTTTTTTACGTTTCTTTCTGATTTCTTTTTTCGATTAACAAAACTTTTTTCAAAACGAGTCATTTTCATAGTTTATACCAATCGTAATATTTTTAACTTCAATGTCGGGGTATAAATTAATCGTCTTATAACATCAACCTAACGGCAACTTAAATAAAACCTGCAGAGTTAAGACTGATCAAAAAAATTGAGTTCAGGTATATGATTGGGGAAATCAATCAAAACAAGCCGGTGATATTGCCGTTTTCATCTATGTCAATTTCAAGAGCGGCCGGTTGTTTGGGAAGACCTGGCATGGTCATGATTTCACCTGTATAGACAACAATAAATCCGGCACCGGCAGATACGCGCGTGGAAGTTACCGTGATGTCGAAGCCGGCTGGGCAGCCCGGTATCTTGGGATCATCAGTAAACGATGACGGAGTCTTGGCTATACATATCGGAAGGTTGCCGTAACCAAGGTTTTCAATCTGAGCAATTTCCTTTTTCGCGGTTTTGGTTAACTCTAGTCTTGCTGCACCGTATATCTTCTTTGCAATAGTTTCAATTTTGTCAATAATAGGAGCATCTGTATCGTAAATAAATTTTATTTTATTAGATTTTTTGCAGAGATCTACAAGTTTCTTGGCAAGCTCGATACCTCCTTTACCGCCTGATTCGCGATAGTCAGTAATAACAGCATCAATATTGTTATCAGTGCAGGCTCTCTTAATTTCTCTGAGTTCTTCGGTGGTATCATCGGCAAAACGGTTGATTGAAATTATTACTGGCACGTTGTACTGTCGGATATTCTCTGCATGCTTACACACGTTTTCAATACCATGAAGTGCAAAGGCCCGTTTCGTAACGACCAGTACCGATGCCGCCGGATTGAGTCCGCCGATACGGCACTTGATATCAAAGAATTTCTCCGCACCCAGATCAGCACCAAAACCGGCTTCAGTAACAACTAAGTCCGCAAGTTTCAGCGCCATTCGTGTAGCGATAAGTGTATTACACCCATGCGCAATATTCGCAAATGGCCCACCATGTACAAACACCGGTGTACCTTCTATGGACTGAACAAGATTGGGATTGATTGCATTCATGAGAAGTACCGTCATTGCACCATTTACTCCGAGATCGCTAACCAGTACCGGCTTGCGCAATGAATCGTAACCGACAATGATTCTGCCCAGTCTCGCTTTAAGGTCCATTATATCTTTAACCAGACACAAAATCGCCATAACTTCAGAAGCTGCGGTTATTTCAAATCCGTCTTCACGCATGACCCCATTAATACCGTTTCGCTCAAGCCCGACTATCGTACTTCGCAGTGATCGGTCGTTCATATCTATAACACGTTTCCACACCACACGCCGCGAATTGATCTCAGGTTCAGATTTTTGATGAAGATGATTATCAATAACTGCCGAGAGAAGATTATGTGCGATTGATACAGCGTGCAAATCACCAGTGAAATGAAGGTTAATATCTTCCATAGGTAATACTTGCGAATATCCACCACCGGCGGCTCCTCCCTTAAGTCCGAAGCAGGGACCCAAAGAAGGTTCTCGTATAGCAACCATTACTTTTCTGCCAATAAGTTGCAGCGCCTGACCAAGACCTATGGTTGTGGTTGTCTTTCCTTCTCCCATGGGAGTGGGAGTCATGGCGGTGACTAAAATAAGCTTGCCGTCCGGTTTGTCCTGAAAACGCTTTAACAGACTTATTGGAACTTTAGCCATATATGGACCATATGGTATGATATCATCCGGAGACAGCCCAATTATTTGTGCAATATCTTCTATACGTCTTTTGTGACACTCTCGAGCTATTTCAATATCAGATTTCATAGGCTATACTCGCTGAATTCCAAGACTTCCAAGCAAACCAATCAGATTATCTCTGCTTATAACATGCTTGTTGTACATGTCAAGAATCATTTCAAGGTTGAACTCAATCCGGATTCCGGGTGTTTCCGGCAATCCTTCATCAGATACCACAGTGATATCCTCTACACCAATCTGTTCTTTTTGCGCAACCTGCTTTTTAAAATCATCAATAGAACGATTCACAACCTCATCGGCAACAATCTCTCCACTTACTATTCGTGAGTCATCCTCTATCTTAAGCTGCACACCATAGCTGTAATTTATACCGAATTTCCGCGCAAGCGCACCTATGAACACTGAAAATCCATTTGATACTATACAAATCTTGTAACCCATAATTTTTAGTGTTTCAAGGAGCTCAGTGGTATCATCTTTCACCAAAATGCCGTCAGCAATTGTGTTTATCACATCAGCAGAAAGTCCCTCTAGCAGTTGTGCTGCTCTTTTTAATGCAGTAACCGTATCGCCTTTGGGATATGCTGAGGTAATATCATCGGTTGTTAATTCAGTCTGTTGAAGAATTTCCTTTATAGTATTGGCAGGAATTAGGCTGTGTGTAAAATCGAACAGAATCACCCGCTTCTTTTTGTTGAACACATCCTCAGTCTGAAATAGCGCTGTAATGCCCATTTCGTTCATTTTTTGCATAATAACATTCCTGAGGTTATCAAGTGGAAGGGTACAGTGACTAACATCAGTAAGAAGCTCCATGAGGAATATACCCTCACGCCCAATGTTCTTGGCAAACTCAATATTAGCCTTATAATTACTTAAAGTTTGCGCAACTGAAGCGATAATTCCAGGCTTGTCAGAACCCACAAGAATAATCAGCATATTCTTCTTCTCCGGATTACGAGCGACAGGATGGTATGTGTCAACTGATAGTGTCAGTCCCGTGTCTTCGGCAATCGCTTTTATTATATCCTTAAACGCATCGAACCGAAGCTCACAATCAGTCAGGTCAACTACCATATAGATGGTAAAGAGCCCGTGAAGTACATCCTGACGCAGGTCAACAATATTACCTCCTGCCGATGCAATTGGTGTGGTGATACTTCCCACCAGTCCGACCGCATCATTTCCCATTCCATGGACTATGTAAAGTCTTTGTCTTGACATGAGCGGTTCCTTTGGTTATGAGTAATTGGATAATGTTTTTTATATATTTATTTTTGAATATACTATCCTATTTACTACTGAACTATTTGTAGAACATGAGGAAACTTATGATAGCAAGCATTTTGAAAATACCTGATACATCGAAAAAAATTGGCTAATTTCACAGATACTATTATACATTCTTATTTAAAAATTCCACCGCCTCTTGTGGATTTGGCGAATAGAAATCCGCACCAATACGATTGCAAAAATCTTGCGTAATAGGTGCGCCGCCAACCAATACTTTTATATCAGGATAAGTTTCCTTAATGGCTTTAACACTTTTTTCCATATTGGGCATTGTGGTGGTGAGTAAGGCAGAAAGCCCTATAAAACATCCAGGATGTTGCGAAATTGTCTCTAAAAATTTATTGGTTTGTACTTCCACGCCAAGATCTATCACTTCAAATCCTCCGCCTCTGATAACCATAGACACAAGATTTTTACCAATATCATGCAAATCTCCGGCAACGGTTCCAATTACAAATTTACCTTTGCGTTTCACTTTACCGGATTCCAAGAAAGGTTTTATATGTTTCATTACAGCATTCATTGCTTCGGCGGATATAACCAGATTGGTCACAGCCGCTTTACCATTACCAAATTCTTCCCCGACTTTTTCCATTCCCAGCATACAGCCTTCTAATAGAACATCCGGTTCTATTCCATTCTTTAATGCATCTGCAGCAATTTCATCAGCACCAACTTGATCTTTCATATCAGGTGGAAACCAGGATGATTTGGAGATTTTACCTCGAGCAACGCATAAGGCAATTTTTTCGACAATATCTTGCATAATCCTTCTCCTTAGTTTGTCATATTTAATTTTGCTTCTTTGATAATGGTTGGCGTGATACTTTCCCACATTACAGGCATTAAATGGATACCTCGAACTCCTTTTACATTTTTTAGTGTTTGAATAATATCGACGCTCATTTTAACGCCTTCTTCTTTTGGATCACGCGCATGTTGCATTCTATTAATATATATATCATCTATCTTAACACCGGATAGATTTTCTTTCAGCCAGATTAATGTTTTTACCGATCTGATAGGCATAACACCAGCAAGTATCGCCGTTTTTTCATGAAGCCCCATTTCCACAACTCTATCCATCCATCGGGTGAAAATTTCCAAATCAAATACAGGTTGTGTTTGAATGAAATGTGCGCCGGCTTTTATTTTATTATACAGACGAATTAATCGAATCTCAAACGGTTCAGCGAATGGATTGGCTGCTGCTCCGATGAAAAATTCAGGGGCTTTTTTCATTTCAAAATCAGATAGTAAAAACCCTCTATTCATTTTAGCGATAGTGGCAATTAGCTGGATGGAATCAAGATCAAACACACCTTTGGCTTCGGGATGGTCACCAAACGTTTGATAATCGCCGGTTAGGCAAAGCACATTCCGAATACCTAATGCTGCGGCGCCCAAGAGATCACTTTGAATCGCCAACCTGTTGCGATCGCGACATGTCATCTGCATGATTGGTTCAACGCCTTCCTCCAATAAAATCTTTGCTGAAGCAATGCTCGACAGCCGAACCATAGCTGTCTGGTTATCAGTAATATTTACTGCATCGACATAGCCCTTGAAATGTTTTGATTTTGCCCGAATAACATCTCCATCACAACTTTGTGGTGGACCGATTTCGCCACATAAAATAAAACGATCCGATTCAATTTTCTCCTTAAACGTCATTAGCAATTTTTTCCTTCACTCTTTGTTTATCGTTACGAACAAACAGGATTGGTCCATCAATTCGTTTTCTTAACACATTCAGCCAGGTTGATGTACCTTCCAGATTCCAGTTATGGATTTTATTTATCTTGTATAACAGGCTGATTCGTTTCAAACGCTTTGACCGAAAATATATCTTGTACCATACGCACTTTCTCTCCGGATATACTTCACACGACCCATCATCACCGGTTCCGCCACAAGGACCATTGCGTAGCCGTTTTGGACAATTCTGGCTACAGATAAACGCTGTCGAAGATAATATACATTCTCCACAGCGTTGACAATGAAATAATGGTACTTTTATAATGTCTTCAAAAAAGAGCATGAGACGTGAAAATTTTCTTTCACCTGCTGTAATGGGTGGTTTGTTTAATGTGGCTAGATCTTTTAACAAGGGTATTTCCTTTTATTTATATGATTGATGACATGCATAATTTAGTTGGATTTTATCCTGCTGGGAAAAACATTCTTGATTCCTTTCGATTTCATATCACATATTTGGTATCTTGTGATTTCTTTGACATTTCAAGAAAAATACATCGTTACTCTCATAATAACCTCAATCCCTTCCAGTTTCAATACATCTTTTAAACATTGCATGGCTGGATCATCATCTGGTAAAAGCGAGTATTTGCGTTTTACAGAACCGATGATGGTATTCAATCCCATTGGCATTGCCAAAGTTAGAAAGGCACTTTCCAAAGGACTTTTCACTGGTGAACCGTCGGCCTTCTTTGAAGGTAACATTTGGGTAAAATTACTTAATCCTACTGACATATTTACACCTGCGAGATCTTTGTCCTTGTGAATCAATTCCATTGCACCCATTAACCGTTTAAAATCTCCTTTTGAATCACTCCCGATTGGCATAATGCCAGGATCAAGAATGATTTGCTCGTTTGTTACCTGTACTATGTGTTTACGAGCGATGCTCAACATTTTTTTCGCTGTAGCATAGACCTCATCTGCTGTTTTATGCATGACCATTTCACAAGAATTATTTTTCCCCTCGGTGATAAGTAAAATGGGAATGAACGGCTGCTTTGCATAAATATCAAACATTTCCAGGCGTGCTTCAGAAATGGAATTAAGAATAGGTTTTTGATTTCCTGCATGTTCAGCGTTGTATGACTCCAATCCTGCAGCCGCGATTTCCGGATCAGGAGTATCTATGGCAAGTGGAAGCGAGATGTGCTTTTGAATGTTTTTAACAACTTCCGCCATAAAGCCGGGAGAGCGGGGCCCAACATTTACATCAATGTATGCCGCGCCTTTTTCAGCCTGTAATTTAGCCAGATCAATAATACCATCCATATTATTTTCTTCAAATAATGTGTGAGTAGATGGTACAGAGTCATTAATAGATTCCCCAATAATAGTAAGACCTGGGATACTCATTTACTTGCCTCCTGAATAAATCATTTAGAAAAAAATCACAGATGATAACCTGCCTATAAGCTACATGCTAGGGTGTATCCAGCCAAGGGTAAAGCAGTCATGTACCCTAGAGATTACGATAGGAACCTCTGTTTACTACCCATTTTTTCTGTACTTTATTCGTAAGATAATTATTTGTTTTTTTCTTCTTTCTTTAGTTTTTCTTGCTCTAGTAGATGATATAATTTTTATTATTACTTGTTTTCTTCTTAAATACGGCGGATATCCCAGATATGTACTCTATTTTAATTCCATTAAAATCAAAGCGGTTTTAGCAGTCCTTTTTCAGACAAATATATACTATTTACTCTTGTGGTAGCGCCACAAATCCTTCCTTTATGCCTCTTTTGAATCCTATCTTTTCGTAAAAACGAAAGACTTTCTCATTTATATTGCCTGTGAGAAGCAAAACTTGGAAGCAATCGTTTTTCCATGCGACATTGAGAACATGCTTCAGAAGACTTGCCCCATATCCTTTTTTTCGATAGGCCTGGTGCGTGATAACGTTTTCGATTAATCCATAGGGTCGACCTCCACGTGCTAAGTTGGGAATTATTACCAAGAAACAACTTGAAACGATTCTGTTTCCTAAAAGCCCGACAAAGTAATGAAGACGAGGGTCGCATAGGATATCTTCCCAAAGGAACAAATAAAACAAAATTCTATAATTTTGACATTATAATATCTCATGATAAATAAAAAGCAGTGTATCGATCGGGCTCACGGGCGGTAATTGAGTGCAGCGGAATTACCGCCCGCTGTTGCTCCTTGTCACGTGTATTTTATCATTAGTTTTTACTCACCATTTAGCAAAGTTTTAATTCCTTTTGGTAACAAGTTCTTTACTGCGTATTTCAAATCCAAGAAAATTTGTTTTCTTTTGTGGACCCTAATTATACTAATTTGCTTTTCATAAACGTTACCTAGACTTTGTTTATTCGAAGATTTTTTTGTTTTTCGAAAAACGCCCCACAACTCAGATTTCTCGCTTTTTATTTTAATAGGTTGCAGATTTCCCATTAAGGCAATTCTTATTAGCGTCTCCTTTGAGAAATAAAAAGTATGCACAGACCTAAACCAATAATTTTTCAAAGAACCTTTTGGACTCATCATGTCAGGAACAGCTATATAGACGATTCCATTCGTCGAGAGATTCTTAGCAATTTTTCTCAAAGCCTGAACCGGATTCATAAAATGCTCCAACACATGCCTCATGATAACAAGGTCAAATTCGGTTGGTTGCCAATCAGAATCAATATTATTTGCTGAGACACTTGCTTCAACAACATTATTTAGGTTAGTAATACAGTGTTCTGATGATTCAATCGCACCTAGCCTATGAAAATGATAATTCTTTTTCAACCATCCTAAAGACCACCCCATTCCAGCCCTACATCAAGAACAGAATGTTTGTTGACAATTAAACCTAGACTCTCAAGCCTTGAGCAGATTGTCTTAATGTCTCGGTATTTTGAAGCATCAGTTTCATCAGAGAATACTGACGGTCTATAGTAAGAATCATACTCATTTTGATAAAATTGTATATATTTCAATTTAGACCAACGCGGACTAAGAAAGACTAACCCGTCATAAGGACAAATCGATACATAACAGGGAAGTCCAAATTGTCCCTTTTTAAAAAGGCTGATCGGTTCCTCATTTCCGCATATAGGACAGGGAATTGTCTCAAATAAGTCTTGTTTTTTCATTTTTTTGTTTGGTTATATTTCTTTCGCATATAACGATCAGGCATAACCGACGCCGGCATTAAGCACAAGCATGCCAAATACCATAGCTGCAGGCATCCGGTAGATGCCATTATTAGAAGCTCTTTTTTAATAATCATCAAAATGAAATTGAACTCTATAACCTATAGATTTAAAAATTCATTTAAATCTATTCTTTTCCTATATTTAAATTCAGTTTTTCTCAGGATAAGCACCAATATACGCAGCTTCATTTTCGGTTTGATTGAGAAGCCTGCTAATTTCGACCGAAAGTGGGATTGCCACTTGAGAACCCGGGAACCCTGGTAACAGGTGTAAATTGCCCAATTCCAGACTATTGAATAACGGTCCCTGATAGTTATAAAACTCCAGGCTGTTGCCCGAAAAATCAGGATGCATCTTTCGTAAATCAGCGAGTGTATTTAAATATGATCGGCACTCTTCATTTTCCAGAGGACTCCAGAAAAGCAATGGCGTCGTTTTATCATCGGACATACGGACGTAGACATTGTTGTTGAGTTCATTCAGTTGCTGAGTGTCAAGGCGCCCGCAAAGAACAGCCTTCTGCCAGACTGACAAAAGTGGCTTGTCATAATTTTGAGTGCCAACAAGTAAATTATTTTTAAATAGATGTCCGTGCCGCTCATCGATACCCGGACCGGTACTAGGGTGCCAGTCAAAATGATCACCCCGGGCCGTTCTTTCTGTGCGACCAATGAGAACCTGGCTATTCACAAACGTGTTTTGATACATCTGAACATCTGCAGCGTCGCGCAGGTGGATGCCGGTATCGCAGTTAATAAACACATTACCGGCACAAATAGCTCCTCTTGATATTTCAAAATAAAATCCTGCGCCATTTGGATAAACGTCATCTTCCCGACGGTGCATTTCAGTATAGCTGACATTCTCAACCCAGTTATTGACGAACACGCCATCCACATTGCCGACATCATACCAAATACCGATGGAATTTTCATGGTCAATCACAAGGTTATCGCGACAGGTTACCCGGTAACATTGATTGAAAATCTTAACAGCGGCAGGGTAGTACCCGTTAAGATGCTCAATGTTATTACAGGTAAGAATATTTTTTTCCAGAAGCACATCTGATGAGCTGAGAATGTAAAGCCCTTCCGTGCTGGTATCGCTCACCTTGCAATGGCGGATTGTTAAACGATCACCACGGAAATAACCAGCAACCCGGGAACAATATGAAAAGGTGCAATGCTCAAATGTTGATCCGGTTACATCCTTGCCATATTCTGATTCATTGGACAGCTTTTCAGGGAAGCTGCCCAATATTTCGATGGCACGGTAGGCATACTGGGTGAAGGTAATACCGCGAACGACAGGACCCTTGCTATCAGACCTTTTACCGTTAACTTCGCCGTTGTTTCTTAACAGCGCGACATTAAATGCAGTAATTTCTACCTCATGTCCGCGCGGATCGATGCTGAGGTACACCTTCTTTGTCTCATAATCGATGTAGTAAGTATTTTCGTCAAGTTCACCTTCCCAACCAGCAGATTGTAAAAATCGGCCATCTACGAAGACCATATCATTATTAAAACGATGCTGCGGGATATACGAGCCATGGCGATAACGGCGCCACCAGCTATCCGGTTTTTGCGGGAAAAGATACTCCCAGGTTGTAACCCATAAACCGTTTTGCTGCTGCTCCCACTCTGGTGCAACATAGGTGCCTTTTAAAACAGGTTTTTCATCTTTATAAGGCTGGATAATGATACCCTGGTTGAATTCCAGGTTACCGGTGCGGTATATGCCGTGGCGCATCACAATTGCATCACCGCTTTTAACACGCTTAATGGCTGCTTCTATTGTTGTTGGTTTAGCAAGTGATTCCCCGGTAGTTTCGGCTATACCATCGGGCGCCACATAGTAAATTTTGCCGGTAACATCTGGGATTTCATAAGTTTGCTGGATTGGTCCGTAAGGGCCACCGGAGGGCTGTGCTGTTAAAGGTAACATACCAAAAAACAGGTAATAGAGAACAACAGCCGCACAATAAGAGGTATGGTATTGATTTAGTTGATGTTTGAATACCTGATAATATGAAAATAAATGGTTTAATCTCATTCTGTTTTCCTTTGATTTTGGCTTCTAAATTGGTGATATATGGAAAATTTTTCGTGATATCACCCTTATATCTGGAAATTTTTCTCAATCCGGCACAGGGAAGTGACGGGCCCAGTCCGGCAGCCTGACGGCCTGTCCTACGGCCAGACACGCATATATCAAGATATTATAGTTAAAATATGGAAAACATTGGGTACCATTTTCCATTTTTGCTCTATATATCTATCTAAAATGGAAAATTAGGGGAGGGAGAGAGGGAAGGCAAGAAGAAATTCTGGCCTGACCGAAATTAAAATTAATGGATCATATCAGCAAGCACTACTTTAGCACCACTCTTTCTTACCGCACTAAAAAAACATACTGCAGCTGGATCGATAAATCTTTTAATTTATAGTATTTATAGATATACCAAAAAAATCTGGTTCTTCACAATAATGAGTACCTGAATTTAAAAAAGTTTACATTAGACTATTTTTTATACCTTAATTATGCATCAAAATTATTGAAAATAATCTAACTAACTGGCATAATACAGGTCACTTCATTACCTCTTTTGAAGATTGAGCTTGCATAATATTATTTTGTACCCAAATTGAAAATGAATATTCTTATCTTCCTATATAAAGATATCTTCTCTTTGTTACTTTTTGAAGGACTCCCGGCTTTCGCCGGGACAGGCTCGTAACCAATCACGAAGTGATCCCTTACCACAAAAAGTGGCCACTCTGTGGCGGGAAAAGTCCTCCGGCGAAATAAACTCGCTCGTCCGGCAGCAAGTCCGGCTTAAGACGGGCTTAAGACGGGTCCGGCACCTGCCGGACTCAAACAGAATTTCGCCGGTTGAAAACACACTCTTATATATAATTTCTTAGGTACCCATTTTTGTGATGAACCAAAATGTAATTAGAATTAACTATTGGAGATATAAAGACTACTCCGGATGGGACCAAATTACGGAAAGTCCTGCGATGGTTGATCTGCTCTCGGGATTGTCTCCTCCCCTACTCTCTCAAAAGGCTGACGATCAGAAGGTATACGGGATTTTGGCAAGATTACCTCATGTGGACCAATGGCAGCATTTTCGCCAATCACTACATCTCCCATAACCGTGGCTTTCAGACCAAGCGTAGCACCCTTTCCGATTTTCACCCGCTCCACAATCAGGTAACCCCGCGAAGCATAATGTGCAATAAGGTGAACCGACCCACCAACAGTTACTTTATCACCAATCTCTATCAAACAGGGATCCGATATGTTGGTAGTATTGATATGGACGCCTTTACCCACCTTCATTCCCATCATTCTATAGAAAAGCACATTTAAAGGCGTCGGAGTGATGAATTCCAGAAAGGTATAGCGTACGATATAGGTAAGGGCATTATGAAAATACCAGGGAACCGCCGCCAGCGAATAATAATTGCCCCGGAAAGGTTTCAAGCGAAAGGGCATTAAAAAATTTACCAGTGGAATAAGAAATACCAGGGTAATCCCATATAAAAAGTAACCGGTAATAATACTGATGGACATCGCTCCATAATGCCATAATTTGAACCAATCATGGGTATTTTCCGATACAAAATTAAAAAAGTATACTGCAGGGGTGGCAGCAATACCCATGGCCGAAATACCGATGATATATAAGGGAGTAAGTGCAACTAAATAACCTCCGACCCTAAAACGCCTTAATCCCGATTCAAAAAAACCTGCAATACCTCCGCGCTGTGAAGTTCGCGCGTCTATATCTTCCCACTGATTATTTCGGGATATATTTTTTGGAGAATCCGTCATAACTGTTTAATTAAACAAATTAGGTTAAAGTTGGAAAACTAATAAAATAGTACAACTTCCATTTCAATTTTCACAATATATGACTGTTGATGCATAAATTCAAATCATTCAAAAAAAGGGAGAAAATATATTTAGGTGACTTTTTTTGAAAAAATATTTGCTTATATTATAACTTATCCAAATTCAGATAATGTCGGAAAGTGGCTATTCATACCATATTATTATTAATAGTCAATCATAAAATAGCTATAACTTAACTTGCATCACCCTTATTTATTATATATTTTTGTCAGAATTTTTATACAGGATTAATTATGAAGATTTTTCTATCATTTGTGACTGGTTTTTTATTGATTTTAAACCTCTCTTGTTCGGAGGATAAAGCCGATCGCCTTCTGCCGCTACTGGTGACCGTTTATGAAATAAAACCTCAGGAAATTCCTATTTATCAGGAATTCATCGGACAGGTATATGGTATCAAGGATATTGCCATCCGAGCCAGGGTAGAAGGTTATCTAGAGAATATTCATTTTCAGGAGGGATCGGTGGTTCAGAAGGGGCAAATGCTGTATTCCATTGAGAGTCAACCGTTTGAAGAAGCAGTTGCTGCCACCATGTCCAGACTGGCCGAGGCAAAAACCATGCTGGCCAAAACGGAAAGTGACCTCAACCGTATTCGACCTTTGGCTGCCGAAAAAGCAGTCAGTCAGAGTGACCTTGATGGAGCGGTGGCGGCCTATGAAGCCGCGCAGGCTTCGGTTGAAGCCGCCGAAGCTAATTTACGAGCCTCCCGAATCAATCTGAGTTATACCCGGGTCAAATCTCCAATTACCGGAATCATTGGAAGAACCCACGCCAGAGTGGGGGATTTTGTGGGCCGGGAACCAAACCCGGTTATTTTAAATACCGTCTCTCAGGTTGATACTGTCCGCGTCCAGTTTTTTATTACCGAGAATCAATATTTAGCAGTTGCCCGTCAATCTTTACAGGATATGGAAAATTTAAGACACAAAACTTCTGATAGAGATACAAATCTTGAACTGGTACTCGCTGATGGATCACTGTACAAATTCAAAGGTGCCTTCGATTTTATTGACCGCGGTATCGACCCTACCACCGGAGCCATTCTGATTCAGGCATCCTTCCCCAATCCGGATGGCCTCATTCGGCCCGGTCAATTTGCCCAGATTCGGGTTCCAATGAGGGATACTGGTAAAACTATCCTGGTACCCCAAAGAAGCGTGATGGAACTGCAAGGGAAATATCAAGTGTATGTAGTAGATGACAGCAATAAAGTGGATTTACGGGAAGTGGTGAGAGGACCCAGATACTATAATTTTTGGATCATTGAAGATGGATTGATCGATGGAGAACAGGTCATCTATGAAGGATTGCAGAAAGTTCGGCCGGGAATAACCGTTAAAACAGAAGCGGGTGAAGTACCTATCATAAAGGAAAGCATGTAAACGCTATGGGTTCATTTTTTGTTAATCGTCCAATTGTAGCCATGGTCATTGCCATTGTTACCGTAATCGTGGGTGTGGTATCCCTCACCACCTTGCCAATTGAACAATATCCTGATATTACCCCCCCAATGGTTCGGGTAAATGCACAATATACCGGGGCAAACGCCCTCAATGTCGAACAATCGGTCGCCACACCCCTGGAACAGCAGATCAATGGTGTAGAGAATATGATCTATATGAAATCCGTCAATTCGAATGATGGGACCATGACCATACAGGTCTCCTTTGAAGTAGGAACCGATCCTGATATGAATACAGTATTTACCCAGAACCGGGTTTCTGCCGCCACCGCAAAATTGCCGGAAGAGGTAAAACGTTTAGGGGTGACTACCGAAAAATCCCTACCTACCATGACCTTACTGATTACCCTGACTTCCGATGGTCGTTATGATCAAAATTTTCTGGGAAACTATGCCCTGATAAATATTAAAGATGTGTTAGCCCGAATCAAGGGAATCGGCCGGGTTGATGTTCTGGGTGCCAGTGATTATTCCATGCGGATTTGGATTAAACCGGACCGATTGGCACAATTGGGAATTACCGTAACGGAGATTGTGGATGCTATACGTGCTCAAAGCGTTATTGTACCAGGGGGCAAGTTTGGGGCAGAACCCGCACCACCGGGAACTGAATTTACCTATACAGTTAGATTACCTGATCGCTTACAAGACGCAAAGGAATTTGGTGAAGTGGTGGTGAGAACTACCGAGGAAGGGGCCCAGGTTAAAATAAAGGATATCGCCCGGATAGAACTGGGTGTTGAAACCTATGACATGTTTGCCCGCATGGATAAAAAGGATGCGGCTATCATTGCCATTTATCAGATGCCGGGTTCCAATGCGGTGGACCTGAAAGAGCGGATTCTGTTGGCCATGGAAGAATTATCTGGGCGCTTTCCGGATGGTATTTTCTATGATGTGTCACTGGACTTGGTAAAACCAATTACCGCGGGAATTGAAGAAATTATCATCACTCTGTTTATTGCCCTGACCCTGGTAATTCTGGTGGTGTTCCTATTTATTCAGGATTGGCGAGCCACTTTGATACCCACCATCGCTATACCTGTTTCGCTGATCGGAGCATTTATTGTATTTCCCTTGTTAGGATTTTCCATTAACGTCCTGTCCCTTCTGGGACTGGTACTAGCCATTGGAATCGTAGTGGATGATGCTATTGTAGTCGTGGAAGCTGTTCAAGTGAATATTAGCAAAGGAATGTCATCAAAAGATGCTACTATAAAAGCCATGCAGGAGGTTACCGCCCCAGTCATTGCCACAACCCTGGTACTTTTTGCAGTTTTCATCCCGGTAGCTGGCATGGGCGGCATTACCGGTCGCCTGTATCAGCAATTTGCTATCACTATTGCTGTGTCAGTTGGTTTTTCATCCCTCAATGCCCTAACCCTCAGTCCTGCCTTATGCTCACTTCTGTTAAAGGAACCACAATCCTACAAAGGTATTCTGGGAAAATTTTTTGGAGGCTTCAATAAAGTATTCGATCGATCCGCAAACACCTACATGAGTTACACCAATATCGTCACCAGAAAGATTGCCCGCGGAGTTATTTTTATCGGTATTCTGTTACTTCTTATTATTATCCTGGGCGGATGGGTACCGGGGGGATTTATCCCGGAAGAAGATCTCGGTGGATTCTTCATCAATATTCAACTTCCAGATGCTGCTTCACTGCAACGTACCGATGCAGTGGCGCAAAAAGTGGAAAATATATTAGCGCAATTTGAAGAGATTCAATATATCACTACTGCCAGCGGTTTCAGCCTGATCTCCAGTACTAAAGCCACCAATTCAGCCTTTATTTTCATTAGTTTGAAGGATTGGGGGGAGCGGAAGAAAACCGCCCTTGAGTTAGTCCAGGAACTCAATGACATACTTTATACCCAGATTAATGAAGCGCAGGTTTTTGCCTTTGGTCCACCGGCAATTCCGGGACTGGGAAGCGGTTCGGGTTTCACCATGATGTTACAGGACAGGAGTGGGGAATCACCCATTTACCTGGCAGAACAATCTCAGAAATTCATACAGGCCGCCATGAGACGTCCTGAAATCGGTTCCATTTTTACAACCTATCGCGCATCAGTGCCCCAGCGTTATCTGGAGATTAATCGCGATAAGTTATTAAAAGCCGGCGTTCCCTTAAATAGTCTTTATACCACAGTCGGAACATTTTTAGGCGGAACATATGTCAATGATTTTAATCGTTTTGGGAGGCTGTATAAGGCTTATATCCAGGCTGAGCCGGAATATCGTCAGAGCCAGGATCAAATTAATTTTTTCTATATTAAAAATAAAGATGGTGAAAGCGTCCCACTTTCTGCTTTTGTGACCGTCCGAGAAATTGTGGGACCGGATTTTACCAATCGTTTTAATTTGTATCGTTCCACCGAATTGACCGGGGCTCCCGCCAAAGGATACAGCTCGGTAGAGGCACTTCAGGCCCTGGAAGAGGTAGCGGCTGAAGTGCTTCCGGTAGACATGAGTTATGAGTGGAGCAATATGTCCTTCCAGGAGAAAAAAGCAGCTGGCAGTGGAGCAATCATATTTGTATTCTCCCTGATTTTTGTGTTTCTGATTCTGGCAGCTCAATATGAAAGCTGGTCTTTACCCTTTAGTATATTGTTAGGAACACCTTTTGCTATATTCGGGGCATTTCTGGCTTTATTCATTGCACGATTTTTTGATCTGAGTTACGAAAACAATATTTTTGCTCAGATATCCCTGGTGATGCTTATCGCCATGGCAGCCAAAAATGCCATCCTTATTGTGGAATTTGCCAAAATCAATTTTGATCAGGGCAAATCGCTGTTTGAGGCAGCAATTGAATCTGCCAAACTTCGTTTCCGGCCGATTCTGATGACCGCCTTTTCTTTTATTCTGGGTGTTTTACCGCTGGTATTTGCTGCCGGAGCAGGTGCAGAGGCTCGGAAAGTAATGGGGATGGCTCTGCTGGGGGGGATGGGAATCGCCACCGTACTGGGAGTGTTTTTCTATCCTATGCTGTTTATTCTGATCGGTAAAATCGCTAAATACGAACAGAAGCGTGCATTAAATAAATTCACTGCATCAAATGATTAAATGAAAGATCTTTTCAGATAAGAAGTCGATTTATTTTAGTCTGATATTGCTTTCTGGCTCTATCAGAAAATCATAGAAAATAGAAAGGGAAATGGAAAAATAGGAACTGGTGTATCCATGAATTTTATATAGACATTAGAAGCATGATTTTGTATCAAAATTTAATGAAATTTAATTTTTAATAAAAATAGTCAAGTTCAACTTTAAACACTCAATTTTTAGCAGGTTTTTATGAGAGGGCTAGCAAGTATCATTCACCATTTCATTATAATAGTCATTATTATCTTTTTAACTGGTTGTACCCTGGGTCCAAATTTTAAAAAGCCTCAGGTTGAAACACCAGTAGAATATCGAGACACAGATTCTTTAATAATTGATACATTACGGGTTGATACTCTGACTAATCTAAAGTGGTGGGAATTATTCGGGGAACCGGTATTGGATTCCCTGGTAAAGTATGCACTACAAAATAACAAAGATCTGCTAATAGCTGCCAGCCGGATTGAAGAAGCTCGTGCGTTGTATGGTTTTACCAAGGCAGATATTTATCCTCGGCTGGATCTTCAGGCAGGAGCCAGCAGGGGTAATTTTCCAGGGGGATTGATTCAGACCGAAACAGAAGAGAACAATTTTTTTATATCCCCTATCCTGAGCTGGGAAATCGATTTCTGGGGAAAATATCGGCGGGCAAATGAAGCCGCAAAATCAGAAATGCTGGCATCCTTATATTCTTATCATACAGTTCAGCTTGGATTGATTTCGGAGGTGGTCAGTACCTATTTTTTCCTGTTGGATTATCATCGTCGTTTGGATATATCAAAACAAACCCTGGAATCTCGCTTAAAAGGCCTGGATATTATCCAAAAGCGCTTTGATAAAGGTATCATTCCGGAAATTGATCTAAATCAGGCGCAAATTCAAAAAGAAATCGCTGAGTCATCGATTCCGGTATATGAACGTCTGATCTCCTTAACTGAAAATGCTTTAAGTATCTTGCTCGGCAACTTGCCAACAAATATCAGTCAAGGGAAAGATCTGAACGATTATGGAATTCCTCCAGAAATTCCAGCAGGACTACCCTCATCTCTCCTGGAACGCCGCCCGGATATCATACAGGCTCAATACCAGTTAAAAGCACAAAATGCCAGAATAGGAGTTGCAACTGCCCAATTGTTACCTTCGATAAGCCTCACTGCCCTTTTTGGCGCCACAAGTAATGAACTCTCCACTTTATTGGAAGGTGATCCGGCGTGGTCAATAGGTGGGACACTTCTTGGACCGCTTTTCAGTTTCAACAAGAACAGAAGAAGGATTGATATCGAAGAGGAACGCACCAGACAAGCTCTTCTTAATTACGAGAATACTGTACTTACCGCTTTCCGGGAGGTAGAAGATGCGCTGGTACAATTAGCTACTTACAAAAAACAGTTGACTTCAGTAGAAAGAAAATACCGGGCTGCTGCTAACGCTGAGAAACTTTCGATTAATCGTTACGATAAAGGTGTCACCAGCTATCTTGAAGTACTGGAAACCCAGCGGCAACTGTTTTCTGTGCAATTGGAACTCTCGGAACTTACACAACAATATTTCAATTCCTATGTGAAATTATATAAAGCCCTTGGTGGTGGTTGGTTGGCAATCAATGGGACAGACCAAAAGTGAGGATTTGCTTAAATTCAATCAGAAATCAAGATCGCCTTAAACAATTTCATAGTAACAGTGCTTCAAATTGTCAATAAAGTAGTTGAATCCATTGTTAAATTCCATTCTATTTAATATTTAAATCTAACCGACCATGGATAATAAATTAACATTAAACAAATTTACCACCCTGCTTCCCACTGCAGGAATTGTACTCATGATCGCCGGTCTTTTTATATCAGTAGTGCTTCTACAGATAGCTGTTTATTCAATGCTGCTGACATTCCCCTTCATCCTACAGGTAAAAGTAAAACATAAAGAATTAAAAGCTTTTGAAATACTAATGATATTATTTTTCATTTCCGGTGTTATCGGTCTCATCATGTCTAAAGCACCCCAAAAATCTGTTCTAAATCTTACCAAATATTTTTTCATGCTGAATACTCTGCCCCTCTGTTATTTTTTACAGCGTGATAAGAAACTTAATCTTAAAAATATAGCCTATCTTGTAAATATCTTTGCAACAATCAATGCAATATATGGTTTTATTCATTCTTTCCAGGGATTAGATCGGACCACTAGTTTTTATGGTGGTTATTTTACATTAGCGGTTTTAATGGTTTTTAGTCTACCAATCAGTGTCAGTCTTTTTATACATACTACCAGAAAACTAAAATATTATTTTCTAATTTCAGTTATTATACAATTCATGGCATTATGGTTTTCCTACACACGCAGTGCTTTCCTGGGAATTATCATTGGGAGTGGATTAGGTGGTTTTATTGTTCTCGCATATTACTGGCCGAAATTAAATAAAGTTCGGCTTCTCGCTGTTTTTTATCTATTCCTTCTGCCGATAACATTAACTATTCTGTTATTTACATCAAAAACTCCCCGCTTGAATCCCACTACGATAATCTCTCCAGAAACATTGCAAGATATTGATTTAACCAGCGGTCGGAAACAGATCATTGAGGAGGCTGCTCAGATGCTCAGGGAGGATGTAAAGGAGGGTGATTGGATACACCTGACCTTTGGAAATGGATTGTACAGTCGTATTATGTATTTTCCGGATGGGATTTGGGGCGGATGGGAATCAGATTACCTAGAAGCATTGATGAGCCAAGGGATTCTCGGTTTATTTATACTCGTAGCAGTCTATTATTATTTATTGAAATTGTCCATCAAAATCATCAAAATAAATCGAAGTTGGGAAGAGTATATTCTTCAGCTTGGTTTTATAATGAGCACAATTGGACTGTTTTGTATGTCCTTTCTGACCCATATCACCCTGGGATTCAGTAGTGTGGTTATCATATCACTTCTGTACGCTATCATGAAAGGCCAATTAAATAATGATGGTATTAAATAAAATGATCATATAATAATTAGCTAAAGCTATTCGATCCACATGCTAAAGCTCGATTGCAGGTTAGCCTCTAAGGATTCAATATGAATAAATTTTACTTCTTCTCCTAAATTTTCTGTTAGCAATTTCATAAATTTTTCCGTATCCGGGTGATTACTACTTATCTTTATCAATCCTATATTTCCATAATAATAAATAAAATTGGTTAATTCGCGTGAATATTCAGCGGCAAGTTGGGTAAGTCCAAAACCATCTGGAGAAAAGAGCTCATCATTCGAAATTCCGATCCATACTATATTTTCTTCATTTAGATATAAGGCTTTTACCGAGAATCCTTCTCCCGGAAAAGTTCGACGATTCCCGGCTTTATCTGTGGCAGTAAACGAATAGGCATATTCTTCACCTGGAATCAAAGGAACCCCTGCATCACTACGACCATCCCAGGTTATCTGGGAAGGTGGACTTCCCTCATTTCCCAGGCTTCGAAACAATTTCCCATCACTTGTAAAAATATCAAGCTTCCAGCGGGCCAGTTGTTCGAAATTTACTTGAAAAGTTTTTGCAGGCGGAGGTTTAATACCTACCAGTTCTGGAGCAGAGAAATGTAATTCAAATAAATTAGTGTATGAATCAGATCCTCCCATTTTCCAATCCACTACTGACCAATTGATGCGTTCTTTAATTTCAACAATATTAGAAAAATCTGCATTGATAAAAACCGGTAGTTTTTCCTCCTCAAAACCTGCTTCGTAAGTTTCCTTTACTACTACATCATCCAGGGTTTGATTGCCTACATTTTCGTCTGTTTGGGACAAGATCAGGGTAAAAAGACCTGATAGCAACATTGATAAATAACAATATTTCATATATTACTCGTTTCTTTGTCTATTTTGACAGTATATTATTTTCTATATCACGAATTGAAAAGTAATAACTCCTGTTTGATCCTGCCGGATACCGATTTTTTCCAGGGCTGCAAATTTCCAACTCTTCAGAGCTTCGATAACAAGTTTATCCCATTCCCTGGAACCGCTTGTTCTGACAACAATAACATTTTCTTTCACAGTTCCATTTTCCATCACAGTAAACTGTAAAGCAATGCTTGCCCCTACTCCCTGGCGTTTGGCCCATATTGGAAAGGGTGGAATCACTTTTTTGACAATTTTGCGGTTCGCCAATTCACCAGTAATGGTGGTTTGTGTCTCACGTGGTGGTGCCAGATCTGGTTTATCCTGTTTCTCTGGAGGTGGTGCCTGACCAATATCACCACCACTCGGCGTGGTAGCTGCTATTGGTCCAGAAATCCCACTTGTCTTCAGATCAATTTGTGGTTGACTGCTTTGATTGAAAGATACTGCTCCCTGGGATGATGATGGAGAAGTTAATTGCACATTGTTATTATTTGCTAAACTAATAGACGGTTTAGAGATCTGATCATCATTCTTAATACCAATCGCCTGAGATATTTTTAGCATATCACCCGTTTGAGCCACATTATCTCCTACAGGTTCCACCTGTTGAACATTAATGGGAGCCTGTTTACGGGGACTATCCAGAAATAATCGATCATTACCCAGCACTAGAGGAGAACTGGTCGCAGATGGAGGCACCTCATTTTGTACATCTGAAGTGGGGGGTGGTTGATTTGGAAAAACCTCGGGTTGAATACGATGTTGTTTTCTCTTGATAGATTCCTCAGGGGGTGGAGGGGGAGGTTCTGTCATATCCACAAAGGTAATTTCACGAATGGGCGGTTCCACAGGCTGATCCAGCTCTAACAACCCAAAATAACCAATTGTTAAAAGAAGGTGAATAACCAGTGAAAAGGTAAAACTGCCGGAAATGCGATAGCGGGCTTCTATAACCATCTTTCCCACCCAGTTAGCTATACGAGCTTTTATGGGAACTTTATATTGGGAATTAATACCTTGAATCATCCGAGAATTTATTTTCATTTTTCTCTGTTCCATTTCATACAAAAGGTCTTTATAAACCCCTTCTGTTTCGTTGTAAAGTTGCTATCGCTAACTTTTTCGCCCCAGCTTTCTTTGCCATACTCAGCAGATCAAGCACCACCCTATGCGTCAGACTTTTGTCTGCACGGATAACCACCAGACGGTCAGGATGTTCCGCAATCATTTGAGTTAATTCTACTGAGAGCTGTTCATATGTCAATTGTTTTTCATTCAAAGCCAGAATATTCTCCAGTGATACGGATATGGTAATATTGGATTCTGATTTTGCTTCCACAGTTTTCGCCTTAGGAAGATCAACGTTCATATCCAGTGGTGTCATCATCAATGGTGATGTTACCATAAAAACGATTACCAGAATCAGTGCTACGCCAATCAGAGGTGTGATTTCAATTTTGCTAATCGATCCTTTCATATTTTCATCTTCCTATTTTTTCCGCTTCACAATAGAAAGTTGCTCTGCACCGCACTGCTTGGCTTCATCCAAAACAGCCACTACTAAATCGTGTAATACACTATCCTCTGCACTGATTAATACTAACTTATTTTTACTGGCATCCAGCAAAGCCTTTAATGAATCGTGAAAAACCTCCGCCGTAATCTCCTCGCCATTCAGTTCAATGGTCTTATCCGCTTTCAAGTTTATTTCGGCTTTTAGTTCAGTTTCTTCAATCTGTGATTGGGCTTTCTGCAAAGAGGGAGTAGATACATTGATTCCTGACTGCATAACCAGAGGATAAGATACCATAAATATGATCACCAGGGTTAAACATACATCCACCAGGGAGGTTAAATTTATTTCACTGACTGTTTGATTTTTTGCGGTATAGCTTTTTCTCTTCATACCAAACCTCTTGATAACCATCTATTTAATTGCAGATTTTGTATTCTCTCTATCCTGAAAAACCCATCATCACCAGTACTTTTTTACTGACCGATTCTATTTCATTCATGATGGTGTTGACCCTCCTCAAGAAATAGTTATAAAAAATAACAGCTGGGACGGCAACCACCAGACCAGCCGCAGTAGTAATCAAAGCTTCTGCAATACCTGCAGAGATTACTGATGGGCCAGCTGAACCAGATACTGATAACGAATGAAAAGCTCGAATAATTCCTACTACTGTTCCAAAAAGACCGATAAAAGGAGCGATGGTCCCTAAAGTTCCCAGAACATTTAAATTTTTTTCCAACTTAGTTCGTTGTTCAATAGCAGTAGCGTCCATCATCTCGGAAGCCGCAGTGGTATTGCTCTCAACTTCCTCTAGACCTGACTTTATGACAGCTGCCAGTGGAGAAAGAGAGCTATTACACACTGAAATGGCTTTTTCAATGCCATCATTTCGAAAGGCATCTTTAATTTTGATGAAAAATCGATCGGCGTCTACAGAGGTATGTTTGAAAAACAGCCACCGTTCAAAAATGAAGGTCAAAACAATGACCGAACATGCCACCAATATAATCATGGTAAAACTGGATCGAAGGGTATCAACAATATTGATTTCCATTCTAAACTCCTGTCTTTAATTATTATTTGATCCTTTTATTTCTCAGTTGAACTGGCCTGGGTCTGTAACAGAGTAATTCGCTCCTTAGCGGCAATGGTCCAACGTTCCTCAGAAGTACTGTTGGCCAGTTTTTCATAGGTAATAATGGCTTTATTCACCTCTCCCTTGTTTTCATATAATGCAGCTAATTGGGCCAAGGCACTCAATCGATAATAATTATCACCTTCAGTTATATTTGAAGCTGTTTGAAAGGCTGTTTCTGCCTTATTTAGCTGCTCTTGTGAGAGATATATCATACCAAGACGGTACGAGGCTTCAATAACAACAACAGGATCTGTTGCATTTTGCATTTCCTGAAATTTAATCATTGCTTCATTTGTTTTTCCACTATCGTCCAGCAGGCGAGCAATCTGCAATTTTAATTGATTTGCATCCTCCGTATCAGGATATAGTGATACATACTGCTGAAAACTGTAAATAGCTCGGTCAGTTTCTTTTAAACGATCGTAACACCACCCTGAATTTTTCAGAGCCGGGCCATAATACTCTGAATCTGAATAATCCTGAATAATTTTCTTGAAATAGTCAATAGCAGATAAATAGCTTTCTGTTTGATAATAACTTACACCCAAAAGAAAGTGCGCCTCGGCAATCTGGACACTATTTGGAAAATATTGAATAAATCGCAGCAGTTCATGGCTGGCTGCTAGGTAATCTTCCTGTGCAAGATAACATTTGCAAAGTGAAAATTGAGCATCTACTGCATAGGAAGAACTTGGATATTGTGTTAAGATTTCCTTAAATGCCTCAATCGCTTCCTGATATTTCTGTTCCTGGAAATAATTCAAAGCTATCCGATAACGGGCATCTATTGCCAGATCCGAATTAGATGTTTGATCAATTACCTTCATCAAGGCCTCTGAGGCCTGATCAATTTGCCCAATCTGATAATAACTTAACTGAATTCCATCTAATGCATCTTTTGTTTTCGGATGATTGGGATATTGTTCTATAAAAGACTGATAACGGGCCACAGCCAGATCATAGTTCCCGGAATTATAAGCAGATTGCGCCAATTTAAGGGAACTTTCAACTGCAACTTTGTTCTCTGGATACCGATTGATAATGATCTGGTATACTGAATCAGCTTCATTGAAATAATTTGCACGGAAATATACATCAGCAATGTTAAAGAGTGATTCTACTGCTAATTGATCCTCGGGATATGCCTGGGCTAACTTAGCCCAGCTCTCGATGGCCTGTAAGTAATATTCCAGACGGTAATAAGATTGCGCTGAGCGAAAAAGCGATTTTATAACAAGAGGAGCAAGTTCAGGATACTGGTCGATTGGGACGGCCACTGGGTAAGACCTTAACGCTATTTCATACTCTTTTCTAAAAAACTGTACAGTGGCATAACCATAATCTGCCAGTATTTTATTAACACCTATGGTATTTTTACGAATATTTTCGAATGCAACCAGTGCAGAATCAGGTCCTTTCATCTGCAAGATACACCAAGCTTTTCCTATTCCAGCTTTTTCTGATAGGTCGTCTGAATTTTCTCCTATTACCTGCTGGTATTCAGATAATGCTTGTTGGTAATGTTTTAAAAAATAGGCCGATTCAGCAAGTAATAAATGATTACCACGTTGCCAATAATTCAATGAAACGCCATCATTCTTTTGAGGAAGTGAGGCATTCCGGGTAATCACTTTCTGATATTTTTCATGGCGAAAATCCTGATTTTGCATAGCAAAAAAAGCCACATCAAACACATCACTATGTCTGTTTTGTTGTACAATCTGATCAAAATAGCGTTGACTGGCTGGTGGTTTTTCATTTACTCCTAATAGAAAATAGACCGCCGGGGTAAGTTCATCTAGGGAATAAAGATTTAAAAACTGGCGTAGGCTAACCAGAGCGCTGGTACTATCACCTTTTTCCATTTCGGTCAATGCTGCTTTTAATTTTGCTAAAGGAGCCAGTGGGGATTCCAGATCAATGGAGGAAATATTATGAAAAAGTAAAATAGCCTGATCTAACCTGGAGGAATCAATTCCACCCTGAAGACGCAAACATTCTGCTTCCATATATTTGAAATAACTGGCATTTTCTGCCAAAACTGAAGACCGGAACTGTGTTAATGCCTTTTCGTAATCTTTCAAATTCAGATAAATCCAGCCTAATCGGAAGTGAATGGCATCCTTCAAGGCATTATCTGACTCAACTGATAATAAACGTTTAAACTCTGAATTAGCCGCTAACCAATCCCCTGCTCTCATAAATACCTCTGCTGCCTGAAACAGGGAAAGTTGGGCTTCAGGAGTATTGGGATAAAGATCATGAATCTTTTTATATACACTAACAGCCATGATCTGTTTATCAGCCAATTCATAAGCATCAGCGAGCACTCTTAATCCAATAAGACTCTCAGTCTGCTGTAATAAATCAATAGCCAGTTGTGGTTGTTTTGAAAAAATAGCACCTCGGGCTTTCAATATAATGATACGCTCATCCTTCAATAAACTGGAATCATATGTGGTGATTATAGAAAATAGAGAATCGCAGGTGCTCCATTTATTCTGTTCGGCAGCAATCCAGGCTAATGCCAGAACAGCTTCTTTCTTTAGTAATTCAGTCCCTTCAACTTCTAAAACTTTTTTAAAGGCATTTTCAGCTACTTTCACTTTATCCAGTTTTAGGTAAAGCCGACCGCTGCGTAACCAGGTCTCTAATTTCATGTTTGGTGGAAAAGAAGATAGAGGATCATTCAATTTCTGTAATGCCAATACTGCATTGTCAAGTTGACCTTGTCTTTCATAGAGAGATGACATAAGAAAAGCAGCCCTTCCCACCAGCACCGGATCAGTAGTCTCCCTTTGGACAGATTCCAGTAAACTAATAATTTTCTTTCCTGGTGCGTTTTCCTGAAAAAGCTGAGCAGCTTTTTCATAATTTGACCAGGCTGAATTGTTAATATCAGCATTTACAATATGGAATAATCCACATAATAAGATAACTCCCACACTGATGTTACATTGATGTTTTATCATTTCACACCTAATTGGCTATTTACTCTTCACTCTCCAACCCCAAACCCAGAGTACCAGTAGGTCCTTTGGTGTCTATCGAAACTAATGTGCCATCCCCCTTCAGATTTTCACCGGTGGCTGTCCAGATTTCAAAACGATATTTATATTTACCATCTTCCACCAGTGCCCCAGAATTATCTCGCCCATCCCATACAATTTGCTCTGGAATTCTACCCTTTTCAAAAAAGTCACGAATCAGGGCACCTTTTTGATTATAAATTTCAAAGCGCCACTCCGAAATGTCCGATCTGGCCTTAGCAAATAACTGAATCCTGGATATGTTTTGTTCTCCAAGGGGTGAAAAAATATCCGGAATTGCTTTGGCACTCACTCCAAAACCACCAAATTCATATTTAACTGCAAAACTATGGTTACTACCAAAATCGGATACACTTTTATGGCTATAATCAATACCCCCCTTACTCAGAGAAAATCCTGCACCAAGGGTAAGACGACCATTATAAAAACCAGCTCTAAGAGCTAATTTTTCCATGAAAGTATATTCTGCTCCGATATTCAGATAAGTCGATTCCCAACCCATTATTTTAGCAATATCTGAACTCAAAACCAGCTTATCTTCCAAAAATTTCATGGCAACACCAAATTTAACCTGCATGGGATAGGATTGTGAATCATATGCCAGTTTTACCTTGGGCGAGAGCAGGTTGAGAAACATCAGGCCGGTATCCAAACGATTAAATAATCTGGTTTTAAATCCGACATCAAAACCGTGTCCAATTCCTGAGTAATTAAGCATTCGCTGATTTACCAGTTTATAATTTATACCCCCAGATAATCCTCTGAAGATTTCTTTTGACCAGGATAAGAAAAATGCCAGATCGGTGATACTGAAAGATCCCAATTCTTGATTCAGTTCATTTCGCTGGTCGAATTCTCCTGAATTGAGAAACAGCAGACCTGCCCCAAAACTACCCAGCTCTCTGGTGGGCACAGTACCTGCCAGATAATCAAAATTAGTGTCAAAGAATAGGACTGAATGCATGAAGTATACCTGGAAGGGATTCTGATTAGCCAGGGCTGCCGGATTCCAGTAAATGGCCGTCGGGTCGTTGGCCAGGGCAGTATAGGCCTGACCCATGGCATATGCTCTCGCACCAACACCCATATGAAGGAAAACTCCTGGCATACCAGCTAACCCTTCATCTGCCGATGCGCTGAAAAATGGACCCTGAAACAAAGCTATAAGAATAATTAAAATAGAAATAAACTTATATTTCATTTGTATCTCCAACACTTGTTTTTTAATCCGCATGATTTTTATCATATTGCTTATCTGATCACCGCAATTTTACGATGTGCATCCATAATAGTACGGCCATTTGCCACAGCTTTCGCAATGAGAATATATCCGCCACTTCCTACTTTTTTGCCCTTGTCATTTACCCCATCCCAAATTACCGAATTGGGGTGATTACTTCGCTCCCTTGCCATACCTCCAGGTGCTCCGGCTGAAATTTGTTTGGTCCATACCAGGTTACCAAATAGGTCATATATTTGTAAAGTGACATCGGCATCATCCGATAAGTAGTAATCAATATGGGTCACATCCGATTCTCCTCCGAAAGGATTTGGGTAATTCAGAGGTACACCATCCGGCAGACTGGATGGTGTTAAGTTGACAATAATATCATAATCCGTGTATATGGAATCGACCTGTGCTCTGATGGTATTAGTTTCGGTAACCCTACCAGCAGAAAACACCACTGTAGCAATCCCCTGGTCATTTGAGGTAGCTAAACTGTTTTCAAGAGTACCGGTCCCTGTGACCACCATAAATTCCACATTTTTCTCCGGTACCGGATTCCCGGTAGCATCAGTCAGTAAAGTAGTTACTGTTAATTTCTCGAGAGCACGCACTTCATTCTTCTCCGATTCAATTTCAATGGTTTCCACACTTCCTGCAAGTATCTCCAGTGGTTCAGAATAAGCAGGTGCTGTATCGATTTGATCTTCCACCTTTATCCGTACTCGCCCAACCGCAGTACACGACTGGTTAATTTTTCTGTATCCATTGGCAAGATTGAGTGAAACATACTCTAATGATCCGGGCACTTCTGAAAGGTCTGATGCATTCACCAGACTTAACTGTACCAGATGATTAGCACTGATTACTACCTCGTTATTCCCATTCTTATAGAAAATTTCCATTTCAAATGGATCACCGGCTGCCACCACATTAGTATCAAGAACAATTTCATAATGCAGTCCACCTATTAATACCTCTACCAGGGCATCCAAGGAGGTCCGAATGTTGGAATTACTCTCATCGATGGCTCGGATAATCTGATTACCTCCCTGATTCAAAGTTACCGAAAAACCAGATCTTCCTTCAATCAGATTAATGCTGGTAGGTACTACTTTGGCAGTATTATCAGTAGTATATAATCTAATTTCATCATTAGAAGAAGACTCTACCAAGTTCCAATAATCATCTACCGCTAAGACACTAACATCAAAGGGCAAACCAGAAGTTTGAGCAGTTGGTAAATTCTGTCTTCCTGGAGTTTTCAAAGGATCATTTTCGGTGTCACCCGGCAGGAGTTCCTCACCAGGTAAGAGCACCAGTAATTGAGTGAAATTGCTTGGTAGAACTGTTATACTATCACTGTATGCAAAAGATATTATAGGATTATTTTTCATTCTTACCCCCAGTTGATGAACACCTGCTGCCCTCAGGATAACTGGTATTTCAATCTGTCCATTTATCAGGGCCAGGGTATCGGGTAAAAACGCGAATGTATCACTCATCACAAATTCTAGTGTATCAAGTTGCCCGGGTACCAGATTGTGGAATGGGTCTACTGCCCTGATAATCATGGGGAAGCTTTGTCCAGCTATTTGTGAAACAGATTTACCCTTTTTTCCAGATTCTACTCCAGGTGTGGCTGTTTCCCCTGGCAACAGGATCTGAAGACCAGTTAACTCTGCCGGTAATACAATAAACTGATTACTATAGCCAGTATGTGTATTAGGTGCTGGTATATAATCCGCTGCATACAGAACAACATCTGAATCTGCCCTAGTTACAGCTAATTCTCCTTCCCAAAATCCTTTCTCTATAGTTACACCAGTGGCTGAAAGGGTTCCGTTACCAGTGGAAGCAGAAAGAATGATATCACCTTCATAATCTGTGACAGGATTATCGAACTGATTTCTTGCTTCAATTCTTACTGAGAAAGGATTACCTGCTAATTGAGCATTGTCTATATTTGAGAAAACAAAATGGTCAACCTGGCCAGTTAGAACAGTTAATGTACTTGAAGTGTCCTTAAGAAATGGAGCATCAACTGTTTGTACGGATATCTTATTTTTTCCAACCATTAGAAGTGTGACATTATATTTAATAGTAGATACATCTTGAATAGTATCAGATGGTAAAACTGCAGATTGATCAGTACTTGAGAAATGTAATGTAAGGGGCTCAGGGATTACCTTGTTATACCAGTCATCGGTTGCATTCACTATTACCTCAAATGGAACACCCAGAGTTTGTGGTGAAGGATATCCTGTCTTGGCTGAACTCAGACCCGGGGTGGCAGTTTCTCCCGGCAAAAGAATCTGCAAACGAGCTAAGGGACCAGGCAATAAGGTAAAGGGATTACTATTACCACGTACCACATCTTCAAAATCATGAATGTTTAAATGGATACTCTGGGAAGCTTTGGTTAATATTACCGGTCCACTCCATAAACCTGCTTCAAATCGGATTTCCCCGATAATTATAGTTCCTGGACCGGTGGATACAGTCATGCTGGCTAACTCGCTGTAACTGCCTACTATTGTACCACTGCCATCCACTGCCCGCACAGTTAATTGAAGAGTATCACCCACAAATTGTGGACTGGTGATAGGATCGAACATGAAATTGGCAACTGATCCGGTAATCACATGAACAGCTGGGGAAGTATCTGATGAGATATCGGGATCTGATTTGCAATGGGCAGTGATCGTCCAATATCCAGGTGTCATAAAGCGCAAGCTGGAAAAAGTCACAGATCCGGAGCTAAGGGTCGCATCCATTGGTAGATTTGCATTCTGGTCAGTAGAGGTTAAACCGACCAGGGCAGAGGCGGATATTACGGGATTCCACCAATTATCAACCGCATTTACGGTTACTGCTAAGGCTTCACCGACAATTTGGGTTTCAACAGTACCCTGCTTTCCCGGTGAAAGTCCCGGTGTACTTAATTCACCAGGCAATAAAATTTGTAATCTGGTAAATGGTCCTGCATTTACATCAAATAGATTACTCTCTCCCGTATGCGGTTGAGCAGCAAAATCCAAACAGGTCAATTTTACATTTGTCATTGCCTTGGTTATAGTAAGTTTTCCATTCCAGTAGCCATCAACAAATTGAATCTGAGTAGGAGTCAAGGTGCCTTCCCCGGTGGAAGCGGTTAACCGGGCATGTCCATTAAAACCACTAATTGGGTATCCTGCTGCATCTGCCGCAAATATTTCCACATTAAAATCCAGACCTGCTGTTTGTACTGCAATCGTCTGGAAAATAAACCTATCCAATGTCCCGGGATTAACCAGAAAACTACTACTCACATCCCCGGTTATATTTGTATTGGTGATATCTGAAGCTGTAATAGTATGAACACCGGCACTCCCCATAATTACCGATAGTACTGCTACACCATTTAATAGTTTACTTTTTTCAGGAATCAGGGCAAGTTCATCTGTTGAAGTCAGGTAGATGCTATCCGCAACCTGGGTAATTAAATTCCAGTAATTATCCACCGCCCTTACCCGTAGATCAAATTGTGTGCCGGTGAATTGATCTAGTGGTGTTCCCGTTTTTCCGGGCGAAACACCTGGCAAAGGTTCCTCACCGGGTAACAAAACCTGTAATTTTTGAAAAGGTCCAGGAACAACGCTAAACATATTACTGGTGCCGGTATGGGGTGGATCGGCATCATCACTGGCGGTAATTGAAACATTACTGCCAACCTTAGTTACAGTCAGTTCTCCGGTCCATTCACCATTTACAAAGGGGCCAATTTGCTGAGGTAAGATAGTATTTGCCCCAGTGGTCACCTCTAAATGGACCTGACCGGTGAAATTACCAACAACTTCATTCAAGTTTGTTTCTGCCCGTATGGTGATTTCAAATGGCTCTCCCGCCACAACCGGACTCTGGATTTGGGAAAATGCAAAATGATCCAGGTTCTGTGGAATTACATTTATATAAGGACTTTGTCCATTCGCTATACTTGGATTATTTAGATGATAGGCAGAAATAGATTGCTGCCCACCGCTGTTAAGGGTAACACTTAGACTCCTGCTTCCGTTTATCAGAACAGTGTTCTCAGGTAATGAGGCGGAAAGATCGGTTGAAGAGATACCAAATGAATCGGCTGCAGTAGGAACAACATTCCAGTGAGCATCCACACCCTTTACCTGAATTGAGAAAGGTTGTCCGCTTTTTTGGTCATTTGGAGAGCCAGTATAACCAGGAGCAAGTCCGGGAGTCGCGGTAATACCCGGAACCAGTACCTGTAACTTAGCTAAGGCACCTGCTACTACTTTAAACTGATTACTGTTGCCGGTATGTGGCGGATTGGCTCCATCAGTTACACTTATGAAAACACCATCAGTGGCTTTAGTCAGATAAACATTCCCGATATATTGACCCTGGTTCATGATAATACTTATTGGGCTGATGGTTCCTGCACCTGTACTCGCCAAGAGAGATAATGATCCAGAATAACTTTCCAGCTGATTACCATATTGATCCTCGGCTGTAATTGTGACCGTGAAAGGGATACCGGCAGTAACCGGTCCAATGATATTGTTGAATGAGAACTGATACAGGTTACCCGGATTTACCAGAATCTGACCGCTGGTGCCTGGTGTAACAGAAGGTTGTGTTACATCATGTGCTGAAATGGTATGCACACCGGTCGAATTTAAAGTAACCACAAACTGTCTTGTCCCATTATATAGTGCTGCATCAGATGGTAGATTGGCAGACGGATCAGTACTGCTGATATGAACAGTATGTGAAACAGTGCTAATAACATTCCACCAATTATCGATTGCATTAACACGTACCTGGAGACTGGTACCTGCCAGGATACTTTCAACACTCCCGCTTTTCCCAGGGGCAACACCAGGTGTAGCTGTTTCTCCGGGCAAGAGAACCTGTAACTTCGACAAAACACCAGGACGCACCTCAAATTGATTACTTGTACCAGTATGTGGTGGGTTGGTGCGATCAACTGCTGAGATAGTAACAATAGGGGAAGCTTTTGTTATGGTAATTTGACCTGTCCACACACCATTATTCATGGTAACTTCAGTCGGGGTAATAGTTTGTGCCCCGGTAGAGGAAGAGAGATCCACTGTTCCATCAAAGTCATTTATTAGATTGCCGAGGGCATCTACTGCAGTAATTGTCACAGTAAAAGCACTTCCAGCAGTCTTCGGAGAACTAATGTTGCTGAATTCAAAATGATGTAGTTGAAAAGATATGACTTTTATAGGAGAACTAATACCAGGAGATATAGAAGGATTTGTGGCATCCGATGCCGTCACAGTCTGTATCCCATTTGTCATCAGGGTTATGGGTGCTATCAGATGACCACCTGAGAGTGGTGTAGTACCAGGAAGGATAGCCGCTCCATCAGTGGAGGTGAAATTGATGCTGGTATTTACAGTCGATACCTGATTCCAGTACTGATCTGTGGTATATATATCGATGTTAAATTGTCCATTGGCTTGCTGATCCAAGGCAATCCCTGATTTCCCGGTTATACTTCCTGGGACATGCTCTTGACCAGGTACAATAGTGATTATTTTTGAATACGGCCTAGGCAAAGCGACAAACCGATTACTTTCACCAAAGATATTGCTGTCATTGACTCTCACCCAAACATCTCCTGTTACTCCTGGTCCACGAACCTTTTTGCCTGCTCTGAATATCTGTAAGTTCCCTTTCCATTTCCCTGCTTCAAACCTTATCGTTTCTGGCTCAATTCTGCCAGGTCCATAATCGGTATGCTGGGATAGGGTAACATATTTAGTATAGCTATTTACCCTGTTTCCTTGCGCATCACGAGCAATAATCTCCACTTGTTGAATATAATCTCCTACTGTCACTTCCCCAGGATAAATATGATACGGTTCTCCAATATCAGTAAAGGTAAAATACATCACCTCAACCACATCCACTCCTGGAGAAACTGCATCCAATATGTTAGGATTTGTAATGTCATCAGCTGTAATTGTCTGTAAGCCGATGGAATTTAGGGTTATGGTGAGGGTAACAGTACCATTTACCAGTGCCGTAGCCGGTGGCAGAGAAGCAAATCGATCACTGGAGGTAAGAGAAACATTGTCATTTAATGATACAATATTATAATTATCATCAACAGCATTGACAATCACCTGAAAAGGTACACCAGTAGTCTGGGTGTAAGGTTCACCGGTATAACCGGTAGGTGTACCGGGAGCAGCAGACATGCCGGGTAATAATATCTGAAGTTGAGTAGCGGTTTGTGCTTTTATACTGGTAAAAAATCCAAAAAACAAAAGCACAAAATATATTACATAAAGGAATAGGGATTTATTTTTACAGGTTAACCAATTCATGAAATTACCTCCAAATATCACAAGTGTCTATTTTCTCTTTCTAAATGTTAATTCTAATTTTCCTTTTTCTTAATTTGCTGATGATCAAGTTTTTCGAGAAGCATATTCAGTTTATCACTGATCTCATGCAGATAATCATTATTGCGAAGATGGATGCGGGAGGAATAATCATCTTTGATGGCCCTTTCCAGGACCCGCTGAATCTGTATCATAGGACCCACAATACGATGAGAAAGCCGCATTCCCAGCCAGAAATTAAATCCACTAAAAACAAGGATGATAAAAAACACAATCGAGAAACGGATATATAACATGATATCATATGAACGGTGGATATTCAAATTTTCAACAATATATAACAATAAACCAAATAAGACGATTTCCATCGCGCTCAAAACCGCAAAGAAAGTGGTAAACGAATACTGGATATTCGGTTTCAAATAATAAAATTTACGTACTGCCATAAAAATCCTTCCTGATAAGTATTATGTCAAAAGTTTCATATCCTCTTATCTATGGTAATATTCGTTCAAAAACTCATACTCTTTAACTATTTCCTTTATTTTATAAGGTTTATTTCCTACAAATACTATGCCAATTATCTGGGAGCAAAATTTTTTATCTTAGGTTAGATTTTCCAAGAGGTTAGAAATAGTATTGAAAGAAAGGGTATTTATAGCAATTATAGATTCCGCTCAATAAATCATCGCCGGTAAGGACGAGAGAAAATCATATCCAGATAGATGTTACTTAAATGCTCATTCTTAATGTTAGCTGGGCACATTACAAGGAAGAAAAGCACCTGGAAGGAATGTGGAAAAATTAAAAAATGATAGGAATTAATTATAATTGTTAAAAATTAGGTTTGTACGACTATACCAATTAACTAAAAGTCTGATGGGTAGATTCAAATTGGACAAGGAATCGTTATAATAAAAGAGAAGTATGGTTGATTCTATTAGGGAAATTATAAAATTTCAAACTCTGGTAAGATTCTGTTGATGTTCCAGAAGTAGTTGCTCTATTTTCTCGAGATCGAGGCGGTCAATTTTAAGATCTGTCGCTTTAATTATTTCTTGTATTTGCTGAGGTTTTCGTGAACCCACAATGGCGGCAGTGATTTCAGGATGACGCAATGTCCAGGCAATACTTAAATGGGCTACATCACAATCATATTGTTTCGTAATCGGTCTTAATTTCTCCACTAAATCAAGATTAATACTCAATTGCGGTTCCTGAAACATTGTATCCCGTCGGCGGTGATCATCCTCATCAAAATTTGCCACTCGTTCCTTGGTCATCTTACCGGACAATAATCCCTTTTGCATCGGACTGTAAGAGATAATCCCAATTTGATTTTTACCACAATATAGGATTATCTCATTTTCAATATCACGTCTGAACATACTGTAAGGCGGTTGTAAAGATGAGATTGGAAAGATAGTCCTTATTTTTTCCATATGGTTAACACCGAAATTCGAAACACCGCCATACCTAACTTTTCCCTGCTTTATGAGCGACACAATAGCCTCCCAACTTTCTACCAAATCTTCTTCCGGTTTAGGCCAATGAACCTGATAAAGATCAATCATCTCCACCTGCAGACGCCTCAGACTATTTTCTGCTTCCTTAAAAATACTCTCCCTCTTCAAACTGCTGACTATTTCACCCTTTTTATTAAGAATCCTACTGCATTTGGTTGCAATAAAAGGTTTTTCATGCATTCCTTTTAAAGCTTTACCTATGACCTCTTCGGCACGCCCGTGGCCATAAACAGGTGCCGAATCAATCCAGTTAATGCCCAGATCCAGAGCTGTATGAATAGTCCTGATGGAATCCCGTTCATCCTGATTCCCCCAGCTATACTGCCAACCGGCACCGCCCATGGCCCAGGTTCCCAAACCGATCACGGATAGCTTCAATTCTGTGCTTCCCAATTGACGGAACTGCATGAAAATCTCCTATTAAGCAAATTAAAGTGTTAATGTTTATGATAAGAAAATCCTTCTGGTAGAGACTAATATAATTACTTCTTTAGATTCAAAATCTGATTCTTCACAATAATGGGTACCTGAATTTAATAAAGTTTACATAAAATCCAATTTTTATACTTTAATAATACATTAAAATTATTGAATGGAGTCTAACCGATCGGTAAAATTAGGGTCCTTTCATCACTTCTTTTAACGATAGGGCTGGGACAATATTATTTCGTTTCTATATTCAAAATGATCATTCTTATCTTCTATAAAAAATATCTTTTCTTTGTTACTTTTTGAAGGACTCCCGGCTTTCGTCGGGACAGGCTCGTAAACAATCACGAAGTGATCCCTTACCACGAAAAGTGGCCACTCTGTGGCGGGAAAAGTCCTCCGGTGAAATAAACTCGCTCGTCCGGCAGCAAGTCCGGCTTTAGACGGGCTTAAGACGGGTCCGGCAATTGCCGGACTCAAACAAAATTTCGCCGGCTAAAAACATACTCTTGTATATAATTTCTTAGGTACATTTATTGTGATGAACCCAAAATCTTTGGGTAAGAACTTATAAATATTCGACCTATAGATTAAATATGTAATTCCACAATGTCGCCATCTTCCAGAATATGATCACGACCCACCAGCTGACCGTCAAAAACACCCTGGCCCCATACCCTGGCAGATTTCAATTTCTCAGTAAAATCCTTGTGTACTTTTCCTGCAAACTCATTTAAAGTACCGCCGCGTTTCATGACAAATGGTGACGTAAAATCCACCTCCTTACCAGGAGGTTTTGAATATATTCGAATGATATTTAACTGCTTAAAAATCATACTTTTTAACTCATCCAGATGATAGTTGGTCTGAGCTGAAATAGAGATCATCTGACACTCCTCCTCTAGCAATTCACAGAATACCTGGAAATCTTCATCAAATGCGGTGTCATCATGCTTGTTTACTACCACCAAGGAAGGGATAGTGGATATTCGATTATTTTCATCATATGGTCTTTTAATACATGTAGGAGCTATTCTAAATTCAATCAGTAACTGCAATGTGTCCTGTAGCTGTTGTAATGGATCAGATTGTAAATCTACAAGTAATAAAAGGATATCAGCATTTCGAATTAAGTCCATTAATTCCGTCTCGATATGCTCTCGGACTATAGGCGGGGTATCCACTAACTGAATCTGAATATTTTCATAAGTCATCATTCCCGGGAGAGGTATCCAAGTAGTGAAGGGATACTCTGATATCTTGGGATTAGCATTCGTTAAAACTTTTATTAGTGAGGACTTTCCCACATTTGGTGGACCGGTAATTACTACTCGACCAGCTCCCTCTCTTTCAATATGAAAGACCGACTCATGCTTTCCGGCTTTTTTCTTTGTTTCAGCAGACGATTTCAACTTGGAAAGACGCCGTCGTAAATCTGCCCTGAGTTTATCGGTTCCCTTATGTTTGGGGATAGTCCCCATTAACTCTTCTAAACTGGTAATTTTTTCCTGGATGGTTTTTGCCTCACGGTAACGTTTTTCAGCCGCAAAATATTCCGGAGGTAAATTTGTTGGCATTATATATCACTATTAAAATAAAATGAGTTTTATATTTAAAAGTCTTAAGATTTTAAAAATATAAATGATAGAACATCGCAAGGCAAGTTCCTAACCTAATTGAAAATCTGGAGAGAAAAATAGTGAATTGGTTAATCACAAAATCACCATTTTTAAGGAAAGATATGTATTTTGTAACAATTATTTTATATGATTAGTGCTTTAGCTCCGAAAATATTTATAGAAACATATTATTTATATTATATTTAGAAAAACTGTCCCGCACTCAAATGAAATAAATTTGAGTGCGGGATTACCACGTCTTTTTGTCATCGAATTACTTGACATCTACAGGAATGACTTTTAAATCATTTTTTTCGGAGTAAAGTAAACAATCATATTATTTAATTTAATCGATTAAAAATGATTGTCTATGAAATAAATATGAAGCTTTCAGACTTTATATCTGTTTTCCAATTGAGTTGTATAAAATGATCCGAGAACAGCATAATACTTCAGAAGCTATAAAAGCCCAGTAGCAAATATTAAATGGCCAATATTAAATCATTTGAAAAATAAAAACATTTCGTTCATTTGTTGGGCTAAGGGAAATGTAATAGAATAGGTATAAATCTCTTCAAGGTATTGTTCATCTATAACATTTTGATAAATATTCTTATTAAGTTTAATCATTTTTAATTTTTGGGGTGAGATTATTACTAACCTGACATTTTGTTCAGTTATTCCTGAAAATCTGATGCTGAGTAGATGTTGAGATGGGGAATATTCAACTGTTTCAATTGAACAATTGCCCTCTGCTAAATAGGGTTTTTCTGGAAAACCCCGGGTTAATATGATACTTTTCGATGGTGAATAAATTACCGCTGAGTATTGAGGTTGACCATCTATTCGTATACTTTGAAAATGATTTCCTTTTCCTTTCCATTGTACCTGAGATAATTTTCCAAGCAGCGTGACATCATAGCTCATATTAACGAATTCCTCCGGCAGACAGGAATCAAAAAATGCATTATATGAATTTTCTCTCAAACCAGCTAGGCGGTATAGTACATGTAAAAACCATCCACCAGCCCATAAAAAAGTCGGTTTATCAATCTCTCCATATCGATCACTATGTGGATTGGTCATACGGTATTCATAGAAAGAGGGCTGACCATTGGGAGATTTTTGTATTCCCGCCAGGGTAAGATATTTTTTTAATACCTGCAGAGCCATGTCCGGTTGATTATCAGCCAGAAGAGCCAAGGCATACCAGGCATTTCCATGAGACCACACGCCTCCATTAAAATACACAAATGGTTCGCCAACTTCTCCTTTCACAAATTTATAAAGTGAATCTAAAGTGTGAAAATCATTAGGCATTGCATTACGAATCCCGATCTTATCGTCCAATAAGGTATCATTTACGGTTTGAAGTAGTCTGATTCTTCTCGGACCTTCAATCAAATTAAACCAGGCAGCCACCAAAGATCCAGAATAGTAATGCCGGTCAATTTTCTTTTCATCCAGCATATTGAAAAGGTATCCCACCTCTTCATCCCAGAAATGTTCATTAACCGCATTTCTAATCTCATCAGCAATTTTTAAATAGAACAAGGCATTTGAATCGTCTTCCCGGAGATGAGTAATAATATAAACATAGTCATTTAAAGCTTTATACATCAGGGCACTGACATATACTCTGGCACCGTATTTATTACCAATATCCCACCAATCGGGACGTTTGGCATACATCAGATTATCTTCCCCCTTGTTCTCCAGCATTAACGATAGACTCCTATTCAATATAGGAAAAATTGAATCGAGCGTTTCAAAATCATTACTATGTCTCAAATAAGACGCTGCAGTAATAATGAACCACAGATGATTCCAATTATCTGACCCACAGAATTCAGTTATATATTCACCATCTTTCCAATAATAGGCATGTGGTAAAATTGCATCTTCCTTTGTCAATTCTGCAAGAAAGGATAATCCATTTTTTACATATTCCAGATCGAAGTTAACAACTCCAAGAGAGGTTAATAAAAGATCATGTGTAAAAAAGAAATTATATTCTGCCGGACAAGGCATTGGTACAAACTGCCCATGGAGATAATGTATATTGCTGGCAATAATTGCTTTAGACCACACTGCCGTTTGTTCAAGTTCACTATCTCCAACTCCAAAATGTGAAAGATCAAGTGCATAGCCATCAATTCTTTTTTTATTTTCTGATTGACTTTTTTTCCAATTTGCCAATGAATTTTCTTTAATTTTCTCTTCTTCCAGGAGAGAACAGGTTCCGATCAGTTGGATTATTGTCATTTCCTGTTTGGGATCCAAGTGTTTTTTATACTGGAAAATACCCATTAAATCTATTCCATTCCCTTGGTTGGATCTCTGGAAAAAAGCCGGATCTTCTCCCGCATTCTCAATAAATAGAACAGTAGAGTCCGTTTCTATATTGTAGAACCGTGCCAGGTAAGTTTTACCCTGCGAATGATAAAGTGCTTCCTCTGGTTGAATCCAGGAATAGGTATGACAACTGCGTAGAATAGGTTTTAACTCGGTTTGAACGATAAATTCCCGGATTCCATCCGATATATTTATCAATCTAATGTTAAGTACTACTACTGGTAAATCTTCACAGAAATCATAACTGATTTCCATAAGGAAATCCTGGAATTGTTTCTTGAAAATTGCATGGTAAGGTGTATAATTATAAGGAAAAGCATACTTTGCGATGGTATCTGTAATACCATCATGTTTGACAACCAGCGATATGGGAAATGACTGATCACGTTTCCAATAATCAGTGCTAAGATCCAGGCTATTCGCGACCGGGTAGTAGAAACTGATACGCGAAGGTAAAGGACAACTGTGATGAAATTCTACTCCTGCATATTTACTACCAATTTCAATTTGGCCATATTTATCATCAAAATAAATTGTATAATCCTTCCAT